>Ga0228674_1000114_pt1 | contig 61575 bp, 62 predicted proteins | sample 1D_rmetaG_FD_189054 | JGI IMG/M metagenome (GOLD analysis project Ga0228674, IMG submission 189054) | Seawater microbial communities from Monterey Bay, California, United States - 1D_r | ecosystem: Environmental > Aquatic > Marine > Coastal | place: USA: California | collected 2016-09-26
GCTCGGCATGCTGGCGGGCGAACGCGACCAGCAATCCCAGTGCCTGTCCGCTCCACTCGCTTTCAACCCGGTTGGCGTGGTTGACCGCGCGCTCCATTCCGAGCTGTGCGCGTTCAAGCGCAGGCGTGAAATCAATCGCGAGCTGTCGGCACGCTGGTTCGTGGTTTCGCATGTGATACCTCGTGTGCACAGGTGGGGGCTATGCGGCGGCGCCGAGCCAGACAACATCCACGCCTTCGCCCAGGTCGGGGCGTTCCTTCAAGGTGCCTGCGACGATCACCGTGTCGACATGGCCTTCCGCCACCAGGTGATCCATCCAATCCAGTGCATCCCCGCGCGCCAGTGGTGAAAGCACGTCGAAGCGGTCGAGCATCAGGATGCGGGCACCGGCAAGCTCTGCGATGGCGGCCGCGAACATGGCGTCAGCTCGCCACTGCTCAGATTCGGAAACCAGCGCGTAAGGACGGCCGCCGTAGGTCAGGGTGATGTCGCGGGTGACGGCTGCGGGTCGCCAGCCGGCGACGGAAGCGGCCGCGGCAAGAGTGGCGTTCACCGGGTCCAGCGCTCGGGCCAGCAGGATCGAGGGAATGCCCTCGGGTGCCAGGTTCTCCTCGGCCAGCTTCCATGCGGCCGCATCACGGTGATGGCGCGCGGCCTGTTCAGTGCGGTGCTTCGCACGTTCGTGCTGTGCCCGAGCATCGAGGAGGGCGCGGTGTGCGCGTTCGTGCTGCTGCAGTAACTCATTCACATCAGCCAGCAGATCCGGTGCGCGCAGCTCCTCGTCAGTGGGAGCTTCGGGAAGGTTGGCCAGCGTGGACGCGGCGGCCTGTGCGCAGGCGAGTGCCCGGCGAGCAACCTGCAGTTGCGTGTTGGCGTCATGGGCCCGCACCTTGGCGGCGGCGAGGTCGTTGCGCACCTTCTGCACGTCGGTGCCGTCGGATTCGGTGGCGGCGACGAGGCGCTGCCCATCGATCCGGACCGACTTTCCGCAGCATGGGCATGGGACGCCGCCACTGGCACCGGGCTGCAGTTGCACCTGCAGCTTTGCGACCGCTGCCGCCGCGTCGTCGTACACCTGCTGGGCCATGGCGAGGTCGCCCTCTGCTTTACCCTGACCGTCGGACTGCGCCTGCAACTCTGCCAGCTTGTCCGGTGGCAGCATGGCTTCAACCTTGGCAATCGCCGCGTGCAGCGGAGCCACGCGCGCCCGGAGATCAGCGATGGCAGCGGCGTGCTCGTCAATGGCGGCCTGGTCGGGCTCCTCGACCTCAACCGTTGCGGCCCAGCCCTCCGCCTTGGTGGAACCGTAGTTCTCACCGCTCACCGCGCGCCAAGCGCCGCGCGCTTCAGTGGCCTTGTCTCGAGCGTGGGCCGCCGCCGCCTCGAACCCGGCGCGCAGACGTGGCAACAGGTCTTGAATGATGTCAGCGCGAATGCCCTGGGCCTTCATCTGCTCGGAGACAGCCTCGCCATTCGCCTTTACACCGGCGATGGCAAAGAGCAACTTCCGGCGATCCTTGTCATCCAGCCGTGCGAACTGTGATGCCTCGAGGCAGAGGTCGAGGTGCGGGCTTTCCGGAGCATCACCCGTAAGCTTTGCCGTGGACACGGTGCGGCGCAGCGGGTTTCCGTCGACCTCCACCTGGACATAGCCTTTGCTGGCACCCTCGGTCAGCAGCAGGTTGCGGTCCGCAACTCTGGTGACGCCTCGGGGCATTGCGCCGGTCAAGGCGAAGCGGACGGCCTGCAGCAAGCTGGACTTGCCGTCGCCATTCCCGCCAGCGACGAACAAGACAGGCTCAGTAAGGGCGTGCTGAAAGTGGGGAAGGCCAAGGAAGTTGGATACGGTAATTCCGGTGATACGCATAATTGCTCCTGCATTCTGTAGGTTGAATATGTGAAACCTTGTGGGCGCAGTTACTCAATGATTCGGCGTCCGCTGCGCGCTTTCGGCTGTGCGTCTTTGGTTGGCGCCGTGTCGGTCGGAGGCGCCGAAGGCTCGTCTTCGGCGGGCGATCTTGGCTCCGCAAGATCAATGTGCGCGGCAGCGCTGCGTGCACGATCCGCAAGTTCATCCAGCAGGCCGGGCATGCCCCGGTCGTGGTCGTGTTCGATGACAGGAGAAGGCGACTCGCGTGCGTAACCCGGAGCATTCTCGAGATAATCCAGCTCCTCGACCGTGTGCAGACCGAGCGTTACGTCGCTGGCGTTCGTGCGGGACCAGAAGGAAGCCGCGCGATACTGGAACATCTGGTCGCGGAGCGTGTTCCACTTCGACTTCTGGCTGCCGTTATCGCGGTCCCAGCCTTCGCCGATGACCATCGCCCAGTCCACCCACGTGCCCTGCAGGACATCGCCCGTTTCGATCTCGGTCGCGTGGGCGCGGCAGCCGTAGTCGCCAGTAGGCTGCCCGGTGCCATCGTCGGGGGAGCCGCGCCACTCGAACTTGATTCGACTGAACAGTGGGCACGCGTTGATGAGGCCGATCAGGAATGCGCCGCGCAGTCCTGGCCGGCCCTTCACCACGTCCATGTTCTGCATCAGCATCACCGGCGACACGCGTAGACGTGCGGCGTAGTCGATGGCGATCAGGCAGTTGGAGGGATTGCCCTGGTACGGGGCCGGGATCACCGTGGAATCCGACAACATGCTTGCCATCTTCACGGCCAAGTTGAAGGCGTTGCCGTGGCTGAAAACGGTGTGCACACCTTCGAAGCTGGTGGCGTCCATGGCCAAACCACGTTCGATGCTGGCGGCTTCTCGGGCTGGGGAAAGCGCAGTGGATTGTGTGGAATCGGTCATGCTGCCTCGTCGGTGCCGTAGTAGGCGTAGCTGGGGAGGGAAATCTGTCGGAAGCTGGTGGCATAGCCAGGCCAGCGGTCGGTACGCAGACACTCGGCCTGGATGCGCATACGCCGCCTACGCAACCCCATGCCGCGCTGCTCTGCCATGGGATCCAGGTAGTAGGGCTGGCACACGTACGGCGGAGTGTCTTCGCATGCCAGGAAGATGAAATGCTTCACTGGGGTGCCGCATGCGGAACCTCCCGCGCAGTAGTGAGCGGCCTGTTGGTCGTACTGATAGTTGGCGATGGAGCGCGCAAAGGCCTCCTCGCTGGCGTCACGGGTCTTCTTGAGGTCGAGCATGAACAGGCCTGGCTCGTAGTTGTCGATACGTGCCTTGCACGCGAGGCCGGTGTCATCGTCCCGCCATCGCAATGTCGCCTCGCGAATCCCGCCAACCAGCAGGCCCGCCACTTCATCCGAGTGCGAGCGGATGCTCTCGGCCATGCGCTGGCAGCGGTCGTAGTCATCAACGCTGACCAACGTGCGGCCTTCGTGTCCGGCGAGAAACATCGCCCACCAGTCGAGCGCAGCGCGGCTTTCGCGACCTGGCGATTTCGCGTTGAGTTGCCGCGAAGTGGGGCGGGCGGGTGCACCTGCAGGGATCACCGCATAGGTGCGACTGAACACGTCAGGCTCGAGCGTCGCGCAATGGAACGCTCTACCGAACGCGAAGTCCTTGGTGTCGGCATCGGACTGAGGGTTTTCCACCCAGTACCGGAAGTGGGCGGGGGAGCGCCCGATATGGCACAGGCCGGTGTGGTTGGCCACGTCCAGGCTACGTGCGTAATACGTGCTTGGCGCCTCGTCAGGAATGAGACGAGCGCCGTCGATTGGTGGCGTCATGGTTCGCAAGGTTCAACATGTGACACCTTCGACAATACAGCTTTCCGCCGAGGCGTCAACCCCCCGGCTCGATTTTTCTAAATCAGATCCGGCGCGCCAGTGCTGAGGCGAAGCTGGCGAGGGTCTTGTCGGAAACGTCCGGGGTGTCCATCAACACGTCGTACAGGCCGGCCACCACCTGGGCCAGGTCGGCGTGCTTGCCGTTGTCCGGCAGCGCGGCGGCGAGCGCGCGCTCGAGCGCATGCGTATCAAGTCGAACGGTGGAGGCAGCCTTTGCCTTCTGCGGTCCGCGTCCGCTGGAAATCCACTGGGCAGAGAAGCCAGTTACCGCCTCGATGGCGAACAGGTTGTCGTTGGTGGGGTTCTTCACGCCGTCGCGTTCCCACTGGCTGACCAGCGACTTCGTAACGCTGGACCCGCCTGCCTTGTTCACCTGCATGCCCAGTTGCTCCTGGGACAGGTTGGCGCTGATACGGGCGAAGCGTATGCGTTCCCCTTGGGTGCGGGGATTCGACGGCGCAGCGGTGCGCAGGGGTCGGCTCGTGGTCATAGGTAGCAACGATACGCCGGGTAAGGTGCGACATGTTGACACCTAGCGACAAGCGTGCTTTCCTTTCCGGCATGTCAACGATCCTTCGCACCTCAAATGTGCTCGCTTACTTCGGCGGCAATCGCGGCGAAGTCGCGCGCGCCTTCTCTCCACCCTTGACCCGCCAGGCCATCCGGCAATGGGGCGAGTTCGTGCCTGAGTTGCGGGCGCGGCAGCTCCTCGAAAAGCACCCGGACCTGCAGGCAGCAGTGCTGGACCCAGATACGGGGCGGACCCGCATGGAAGCGATGCAGGACCGCCTCGGAACCCCGGTTGCGGGGAAGTGAACGCAGTGAGCAACGCAGTGTTGATCCGCCGCCGAGTCCGCGACGTGTCCCAGCGTGCCGTGGCGCGCCAACTCGGGTGTTCGGCCGCCACGGTCGGCCGAATGCTGCAGGGTATCGACCAGTTCGCCGCGCTGCTGGCGGCCCTGAACATCCACGCAGTTGTGCGGGCGGAATGACATGGCTGGCGACTGGATCAAGGTACGCACCGGGCTTGGAAGGCATCCCAAGGTTGTCCGCATGGCGTCCGCATTGAAAACGGACAGATTGCGGGTGGTTGGCGGACTGCATGCGGTGTGGTGCCTGTTTGACGAGCACACCACCGATGGCGTGCTCGAGGGCTACACGTTGGAGCTGGTGGACGAGCTGATCGGCCTACCCGGCATGGCTGGTGCCATGTTGGATGTCCGTTGGCTGGACGACAGCAAGCCGGGATGCCTTGTGCTGCCTGAGTTCGACACGCACAACGGCGCATCGGCCCGGCGTCGGGCGCAGGACGCGGACCGGAAGCGCGCGGAGCGGAGGGAGTCCGCAGGCGGTGCGGACGGGAAGCGGACCAGAGGAGAAAAGAGGAGAGGAGATTCTTCTACTCCAGATGGTAATCAGCTACCCCTTGGGGGGCTGGACGATCCACCGCCACCACCGCCACGCGAGGGCTACTTCGAGGGGCATGCGGAAGACCAGGCACCCGTTCTAAGCCCTGCGGCGCCGATGGCCATCGCGCTCAACCGGCTTGGCTTCCGATGCACCAGCTACACGCCCGACCTGATCGCAGCGGCTGCCGAAGGTGTCACGGTCGAGCACGTTCTGGAAATCGCCGGCTGGGCTGAGTGTCGCGGGAAGCCCGCGACCTACGTAGTCGCTATCGCACGGCGTGAGAACGCCGAACGCCAGAATCCACCTCCACAGGGAGTGAGCCATGCAACGAATCGGAGAGGTAGTGCCGTCGAACGGATCGAGGCGGCAGTTCGCGCGGGACGCGAGGGAGATCAGCAACGAGGCTGGGGCGCAGACGGCTACATCGAAGGCCGCGCCGATCGTATCGAATGACATCGTTGACTACCTGTGGCTCCGGATGGGCGGCCTGTACGGCGCAACCTGGGAGCGCGATTACGGCGCCAATCCTCGGTCATCGGCCGGGCGTGAGTGGGGGCTGACTCTCGCCGGTATGTCACGGCAGCAGATCGATTCCGGCTTGGAGGCCTGCCGAGTTGAAGGAAGTGACTTCCCGCCGTCCGCTCCGCGATTCCGCGCGATGTGCCTGGGCGTGCCCAGCCTGGGGCGGGTGAAGTTCGAGCTGTCGAAGCATTTCAAATTCCGCTCCGCGTTCACTCGCGCGGTTTGGCGGTACCTGGATGTCTATGCCTACCGCGCTGCATCGGCACGTGATGCCGAGCGGATGCTGCGTGAAGCATACGACGTGGCGAAGGAAGCGGTAATGCGGGGCGAACCCCTGCCGCACGTGGTGGGCGAATTGGAAGCGCCGAAAGGCCGGCCGCACAAGCCGGCAACCAGAGAGCAGATGCGCAAGCACCTTGCTGACATCAGCGCCACGCTTGGCCTGTCGCCGAGCGAAGCTGAAAGCATGGGCAAAGATGGATTATTGCGTGCCGGCGATTCGCGTGGTGATTCCGACTGAGCACTGCTCGGTCGGCGCCACTGCGCACGGCAAATTCCAAGGAACCAACAGACAGGGGTAGTACCGTATGAACAACGCAATTGAGCACCCACCATCGTTCAAGCTCGGCAATATCTGGCTGGTCGCGGCCAACCTCGCCCGCACCGCTGCGGATCTTGGGGGCGGAGCGCCCATGGTGGTGACGATTGACGCGGATGGAATGTTGGAGGCCGTGGGCCCGGACCACCCTGACTACAGCCAGCTCCTGACAGCGCCTGGCTTCGTGTGCACGGTCAGCGCGGCATCGAGCAATGAGCGCATTGCGGGGCGTATCCGCGCAGCCGCTACCGCGTTGGAGATCAGCAGTTGATCGGTGGAAACACGATGCGAGGAGGCGCGGGCACTCGCCCGCGTCACCCGGAAGATGCGCATCAGAAAGCGTTGTTCGATTGGGTGGCGACAGCGAGCGCGCAGCTACCTGACCTGCAGTACCTGATGCACGTTCCGAACGGCGGACGGCGAGGGAAGCTCGAGGCGGCCAGGTTGAAAGCACAAGGCGTTCGCGCCGGCTACCCCGATCTGGTTCTCGATGTGGCGCGGGGCGAGTATCACGGTTTGCGCATCGAGTTGAAGGCGACGCGAATGGACTTGGGGAGAAAGCCCGAGGTTTCAACAGCGCAGCGAAGCTGGTTGACCAGGTTGCAACAGCAGGGGTATCGGGCAGTGGTATGCGAAGGCTGGTTGGCAGCACGGGAGGAGCTGCTCTTTTATTTGGCCCTCGAGGTTTAACATACGACACCTATAGCGAGTGGGGATCATGCGGAATTTCAAGAAGAAGCGGCGCCCTGGAAACAGGGCGATGAGAAAGTCTGAGGCAGCACGCGTTGATGAGGCGAAAGTGACGGTGTGCATCCCGTGCTTGATCTGGTCGGAAATGGGGCGCATGCCGTTTGAGCACGTGGCCACCTGCAGCGACTACAACCACGTGAAGTCGGGGAACATGCGCATCAGCCATGCGCACGGTTACGCCGGATGCCTCTGGCATCATCGCGGGCGCATCGAAGTGGACGGTTGGACGCACGCGCGGATGCGCGAGTATTTCGGCCCCAGTCTGGCCGAAGGGTCACGCACGTTCCACGAGACATTCGGAAGCGACGATTACCTCATTGCGCGCCAGACGGCGCTGCTGACGGGAGAGGCGGCGTGAGCAGGAATGTCGGAAAGACCATGGCGAGGCTCAGCCCGCGCAGCCTGCCGCTGCAGGTGGCCGGGTCACGCGGTACGGGCCAGCCAGAGCTGACCGCCATCGACATCGCGAACGCGCTGGCAGTTGCCGGCGGCGATCACCGGAAAGCACTGGCAGTTGATGTGCTGTGCCTGCGGTGGTGGCCTGCGAGGATCGAAGGGCCCATGCGCGTGGTCGGCCATCGAGAGGTGAAGCGACCACTGCCACCAGTCGACGGCAAGCCCCGCTTCTACATCGAGCGAATGCCGGTAGAGAAGCCCAGCGAAACAGAGGCATTCCTTGGCATCGCGTCGCTACTGGCGCGGGCGCTGTCCGGTCGGGCGCGCAAGGTGCTGGCACCCAAGACCCTCGCCAAGGTGGGGGAGCCTGCGTTTCTTCAACGATGGGCGAGGGCGGTCATCGATGAGTACAGAAACCCGCACCACTGCCCGGTGTGTCGGGATTTTGGCCGACCAGGTGAGGTAGCCAAGCCGGTATTGCAGGAGGGCAAGGTGGTCGGTTTCGAGTGGCATTTGTGCGAGGACTGCGAGGGCACGGGCGTGCAGCCCTGGGGAAAGCATCGCCGGGCCAAGGCTGTGCAGATCCGGGAGGCGACCTTTCGCGACGAGTTGAATCCGCTGCATGAGGGCGCTTTGGCATTGCTGCGGGAACTCGAGCACAGAGGGGCGCGCATGGTGAATGAAAAGCTCCGCGATGACTGAATGCGGGCGGTGTAGAAAAATTTAGGTTCAACATGTTGACACCGCCAAAAGGGCGGCGTAGTCTGCGCAGCAAGCCCGCCACGGAGGCGGGTTTTAACAGACCATGAGGTTTAACATGTCGAACCACGAGGTTTCCTCGACTGCCGCTGCGGAAATGCTGGCAAGCATCCGCTCACAGGCCACCACCAATCACTTCCAGCATGCCGACGACGCCGCCTTCATGGCAGAGCACGATCTGACGGCAGCGGGGAAGTATCAGATCCGTGAGCGGATCCTGATCGAGCGCGCAGTGATCCGGAAGGCTGTGTCGGACCTGATCGCTGAGGGCTACGCCATCCAGGTTCACAACGGTGAAGAACTCTCGGTGACCGGCACCCGCGACGCGGGCACGGTCATGGCGGCGATCATGCAGACCGATGAGGACCGCCTGTATCTGCTGAACGTCGAAGGCCCTGCGCATGCGCCCAAGATGACCCGCGCCGGCTGGGTGCATCTTGTCTATGGCAACGATGGGTGGGACGTGGTGAGCGACTACACGACCAACCTGGGTAACGCACTGACTGGCGCCGGCGACCTCGCTGACGCGCTCGGGGAGGTGCTGTGATGGGTGCTGACAGGACCACCCTCGCCGAGGCGCTGAGGGCGCTGCTGCAGTGGGCTGACCCGAACTGCGGCGACGCCAACGGCAGCATCGAGAAGAAGACCGCCGACTACGAGGCAGCCGTTGCTGCCCTGGCGCAGCATGACAAGCAGTCGCGTTCTGTCAGCGACTGGCAGCGGGTGATCTTCCATCGCGACCGCCTGCATGAAGTGCTGCACGACCCCGATGGTGGCGACGCCGGGGACGAGTGCGATGCGGCCGGCAACCTCGTGGATGCCATCGACGCGTTCCGCGCCTCCCACGGGGATCCGTGATGACTGAAGACACGAAGCCTGCGACCTGGATCACACGGTACGTGTGGGAAATGGCCGCGGTATTCGGCCTGATCGGCCTTGGCCTGGGTTTCGTGCTCGGCTGGGCCATAGGAGAGGCCCGATGACGCCCCCACCACCACCGCCCGGCGATGCCGGGATCGCTTCACCTCGCCGGGCACTGGCCCGGACCCACCATCACACGCCCATGAGGTTCAACATGCGACACCCTCCCGCGTTGACGCTCGCTCAGGCGACCAGGCTGGCCAACCTTGAGGCCGGCTTGGCACGAGCCATCGATCAATCCCACCGTGAAGGCGACGTTGCGCCGTTCCGCGCCTTCGAAGTAGCCCATTCGCCGGAATTGGAACTGCTGCGCGCAGGCGCTGCCGGCGTCGACATCGACGTGCAGGAGATCAGCGCGCAGCGCTGGGCGGACCAGCTCAGCGTGATGCAGCCAGCACGGCACGTGGTGCTGGACGTGGAGAACATCGAGACGTTCACCCCGCGCGAGCCTTACAGCGGCGGCCTGTATCACCGCTATGTGCGGATCGGCCGGCACTGCTACCAGTTCGTGGCCCATCAGCTCGAATCGCTCGAGAGCATGGTCAAGCGCATCAGCGACTACGAGGTGGCAAAGGCGGGCGTCGCTGCCCAGGGCGGTGCCGCATGAGCGCCCCTGTCGATGTGCTGTGGCCTGTGCGCGTGCACGCAGCAGGGCGTGGCCAGTGGGCATTCGTCGCCGGACCGCGCAGTGGGACGGGATACGCCTCGAAGAAGGCCGCGCAGGAAGCTGGTGAGCTTGCCCGCTCTAAGGCCCTCGCCCGCGTCAAAGGCGGTGCCGCATGAACGGGCCAAATATGGAGCGATTCATCAACGCCATCGCCTCAGACCTCGAGGAGGGTGGGTTCCGCGAGGTTACCGGCACCACGCTACGCCGGAATCTGACCACCGCCGTACAGGCGGCACTGCCGCTGCTGAAAGAACAGGAAGGCGGTGGCCACGCGCAGCCCGGTGGGAGGGTGATGCTGGGGGATCAGGCCGAGCGGGCGCGGTTTGAGGCGTGGGTGAAGAACCACGTTTCCTCTCTGGCACGCGCGGCAGATGGGGAGTATGCAAGCAACTTCACGCATGCCCTGTGGTCCGCGTGGCTAGCCGCCCTCTCCGCCCAGCCCTCCCCGGGTGGTCAGGATGGGCTTAGCGAGCGCTCACCTGTGGACTATGCCATCGAGCATGGGGGCTATCTCGCCACTGCTGCAAAGCAGTTGCTTGAGGCTCGCAATGTACTTGATGGCCTTGTGCTGCGCCACGAGGAACTTGACGACGTTGACGATGACGAAATGGAGGCCGCCCAAGATGGTGTCCGCGATGCCAACAGCAGCCTGCGCATCGCCATCCATGAGTTTGAGAAGCGTCGTGATCGCGCCCTCGCCGCGCGCCAGCCGGTGGAGTTTGAACGCGCAATCCCCACCCGTCGCCGTGAGTCTGCCGTGGAATTGCTGCTGTCCCTCGGCTTCGTCTGGAACAATCAGCGATGGGAAGACCGTCGCCATCCGGTGGGGGAGCCGGTCACGGTTGAGGCTGTGGCGACCGTTCGGCGCAACGGCGATGGTGACCGCTACATCGATTGGCTGACGGAAGGCGGGATCGCGGATCTGGAAGTGGGCGACGTGCTGATGGTGTCTGACCGGGCAATCACCGATGAAGACGGTTCGGGCGAGGTCTACGCCGCCCCGCCCGCGCAGGCCGTGGACCTGGGTGCAGTGCGTGCACTGTTGCAGCGACGGATTGAGCAGTGGCGCTCGCACCTGCCCGACGATCCTGGCGCACCTGGAACCCGCGAGATTGAGACCAAGGGCGAGCACGACTACAACAACGACGTGCGTATCTACCGCGAGGGGATCGCCGTCATGGAAGAAGTGCTGGCCCTGACCGACAGCCAGGCGGTGGGCAATGTGCAGGCGCTGCAGCTTGACCGTTACGACGCCGGCCTGCTGAGCGACGTGGGAGGAGGGGACACCGCTTGGTGGCTCGACTATCTGAGGTCGGAGCTGGCCCGCGCCCACGATCACTACCAGCACCAGGTGAACCCAGCAAAGGAGGCCGGCAATGGTTGAGTCGGCCCTGCTGCTGATCGTGGTGGTGATCGGCCCGGCCGCTGCCGGCGCGCTGCTGTATCACCTGTGGACCACCCGCCCGCGCCGACCAACGCACACGCACCAGGCCGTGGGTCAGATCCCGGTGAGCCGCCGCCGGCGGCAACAGGCGCTGCGGCGCCACGTGGAGGTGAGCTGATGGATCGCGAGATCAGCCTGCCGCTGTACGAGGCGGCCCGGCCCGTGCCCGAGGGCGGCTGGTACCTGACGTGGGGCTACGGGCAGAAGCCCATGGTCATGTACGCCAGCCAAGGCCTCACCCAGTGGCGCGATGGCATGCGCGCTATCCCGATCACCCACTACGCCGGCCCGCTGCCGGAAAGGAAGACCCGATGAGCGGCCACTACAAGCTCACGACCAAGCCATACGCCTCGCTCGGTCGAGCCACGCACAGGATCACCTCCCCTGGCGGCATCGTGTGTGCCGAGGTGCACGGCGACGAACTGCTGCCACATGCCGAGCGCCTGCTGGCCGATCTCAATGGCGTCCCGAATCCGTCCGCATCGCCGTCCGCATCCGAAGCGGACGCCTCCCCAGTGTCCATCCGTGGGGTGCTGCAGGCGATGCTCAACGGGATGGCCAAGGCCCACGGTGCAGATGCACCCGCTACCCAGTTGGTCCGCAATGCCATCGCCGATGCCGACCGTCTGGCCCTGGCCGCTGAGCAGGCCAAGGTCTACCTCGCCAGCAACGGCAGCGGCCCCGCACGCGACAAGGCATACAGGGGGCTGCATGCGGCCCTGCCCAGCTACAGGGGGGCGCTGTGATGGCCGAGCCGCAGCTCACGTACATGGGCATGCCGGTGCTGGTGTCCCCCATGGCGACGAAGACCGAGCCAGTCCGTCCGCACGTGAAGGGGAAGCACTCGCCCACCTACCACCGACGCATCAGCAAGAAGTGGCTCAAGCGGTTCGGTACCAGGCAGGTGCCGTGTCTCTACATGGTGGCTTCCCACCGGGTGGGTTTGCTGTCCTCTCCTGACACCGTGGTGGTTCATCCGGCCCTCTTGGACCGGGTAGCGGAGGCAGCTCGCCATGAGTAAGACCACCCTTGGCGCATCGCTACAGGATGCCGACGACCTTGATTTCATTGGAGCTTTGACCAACGGCGCCCGACTCTTTGACGGGATTCCGATGGTGATGCCGCTCGCCCCGGCGCGCGCCGACACAGGTAAACCGTTGGTGCCCACCTCACGTGTGCGCGAGGAGGCCGCCGATGAACAAGCCTGACGCCAGCCAAGGCTACGACTCGAGCAGCGCTCACACTCGCGCCCTGATCCAACGGACGGGCCTCACCTACGCAGCGGTGGCCCAGCGCCTGGGGTGCAGCGTGCGTTCGCTCGAGCGTTGGGCTGGGCAGGGTGGGGCGATACCGTACCCCGAGCATTACCTCCTCGAGTGCCTGGCCGACCGGCGCGTTGCCAAGCCGAAGAAGTCGGCACGTAAGGCCAAGGCTGCCCCGCCCAGCAAACCCCACCCGCTGGCCGGGCTGCTTGGGCGGTAGGTTCAACATGCTTGACCTGGCGCACCCCTATCCCTTACGTTTCCCCACGCTGGCGTAGTTCCCCCTGCTGCCAGCTTCCCCAACCCTCGGTCAGTCTGCGCTGGCCGGGGGTTTTTCTATTAGCGGGATAGAGCAGTCCGGCAGCTCGACGGTTTCATACGCCGTAGGTCGGTGGTTCGAATCCACCTCCCGCTACCACGTTCTTCGGCCAGCGCCCGGTAGTCACGGTCGCAGCGATACCCACACATTGGCCGTCGTGAGACGCGCCGTGCGGGTCCAGCCTATCTCTCCACTCGCAAGGTGATGCACAGCACCGCTGACGCAGCGGGCCGTGCCGGGCGCTGGCCGAACTTTCTCGAGGTCCACATGAGATCCATCGCTACCTGGCTGCGGCGCTGGCAGGAGCCGGTCGTCTGGCTGCCGGCCTTGGCCGTGATCGCTATCGCTGCATGGGTGGTGCTGGGAGCACTGGACCCGGCCTCCACCGTCGATGTCGTGGCTCGCTTGATCGAGCTGCCGATCCAGACCGCGTACGCGATCGCTGCGCTCGGGCTGGCCTGGCTGGCTCGCCGCCGCCAGCGCCGCAAGCTCAGCAAGGAAGAGGGGCAGGAACTGTGGGCCGGCATCGTCGCCGGCCGTCGCGGTCCGCTGATCGTCTACATCACCGACACCATCGTGTGGATCGCATGCGTCGTTCTGCTGCTGCACTTCTTCTCGCCCTGAGCCTGGGCAGCGCGCACGGCGCGCAGCGGGCACTCGATGAGGTGCCATCGGCAATGGTCCGTGCGCGGGAAGCGGTGCAGTCCATCGTCCCGCCGGCGCCCCTGGTGCCGGAGCAGGTGTCCGACGCGGTTGTGGCCCACATCGTCCGGTGGGAGATCACCAGCGCACGGCACTATGAGCAGCGCCTGCGCTGGCCGGTGTGGCCGGGCGGCGCGTCTGGCATCACCTGGTGCGTGGGCTACGACGGTGGACACCAGACGCCGGCGGTGATCGGCCGCGACTGGGCCAAGCACTACGCGGTGCAGCGCCTGAGCACCACCGCCGGCATCACCGGTCAGGACGCACGGGCAGTCCTGCCGCGCTACCGCGACATCACCACGCCGTACAGCTACTGCGAACAGGTGTTCCGCGCGGTGACGCTGCCGGCGTACCACCGGCTGGCGAAGCGGACGTTCTCCAACGGCTGGGACCGGCTGCCACCGGACGCGCAAGGCAGCCTGACGGCGACCGTCTACAACCGTGGCGCCAGCATGGCCGGCAGCCGCCGCAGCGAAATGCGCGCACTGCGCGACGTGTGCGTGCCTGCAGCCGACGTGGCTTGCATGGCACGCCAATACCGCTCCATGTGCCGCCTGTGGCGTGGGACCGTCAACGAAACCGGGCTGTGCAACCGCTATGAAGATGCGGCCCGGCTTGCAGAGGGCCGCGCCCGATGAGCGACATGCAGATCCACCGCGACATGGGCCGAATGGAAGCAACGATCAAGGCTCAGGGAGAGCAGATCACCACGCTGGTGCAGCAGCAGAAGGAAATGCAGGCCCAGGTGCAGGAGATCCATGACGTGCTCACCGAGGCGCGCGGGAGCTGGAAGACGCTGCTGATGGTCGGCGGCCTGTCGTCGTTCATCACCGGGCTGCTGTTCAAGATCGCCACGGTGTTCAGCAAATGATCGCGCGCATCGAGGCCTGGTGGGCTGCATGGAAGTGGGTGGCGATCCTCGCCGCGCTGTGTCTGGTGCTGGCCTCCCTCAACATCTGGCAGGCCTACCGCGCCATGACGGCACCGATGCGGCTCGAGAACGAGGCGCTATCGGCCAGCCTGCGCGCAGTCACCGGCATGGCCGAACAGCGCACACGCGACGACGCGAAGCTGATGGCCGACCTCGAGCGCATCGCTGATCGCGGCCAGCGCGTCCGCATCGAATACCGATCCATCGCAGCCAAGCAGCCGTTGCCGGAGCAGTGCGCTCCCGGCCAGCAGCGCGTGGATGCGATCAACCGCGCCCTCAGCGGCGCAACCAATCAGGAGTCGTCACCGTGACCCCGCAGACCCGTCAGTTCCAACCCCAGTACCTCGAGCAGGAGCTGGAAATCGCCCGCACCGAAGCCAGCATTGCCAACCTGGCCGCGCAGGCCAAGGAAGCCAAGGCGAAGGCATGGTTCTATCGCTCCCTCGCACTGCTGGCCCTCGTGCTGGCACTCGAGGTGCTGCTGTGAGCCGCGTCACCTTGGCCGAGATCGAGGCCGAGATCGTTGACGAGTTCTACGCCAGCGGCGCCGGCGCGTTCAGCAACAACTACCTGACGAAGGAGCACTACAGTGCGCTCAACCAGGTAACGCTGTGCGTGCTGATCCTTCGCAACGGATGCAAGGTGATCGGCGTGAACTACGGGGCCATCGATCCGGCGGACTTCGATGAAGCGCTCGGGCGTGCAGCAGCTCGCGAGGAGGCCATCGACCAGTGCTGGCCGCTGCTGGGGTTCCGTCGACGCGATCAGCTCACCTCTGTCCGCAGTGCTGCGCTCGCGGCTGGCACGATGGCTGCTGCTGGCGCCGGCTACAGCTTCTCCGGCGACGTTGATATGCCGAAGGTCATCAAGCCGACCGTGGGCCGCAAGGTGTGGTTCTACCCAGGTGGCGGCATGTGGCCGGCCGGCATGCAGACGTTCCCGGCCAGCGATTACGACGCCGGCCTGCAGCAGCCCCTGGATGCAACCATCGTCTACGTCCACGGCGACCGGCTGGTGAACCTGCGCGTAGTCGACCATGCAGGCAATGCCTTCCCCGTCCGTGACGTGCAGATGGTGCAGCCGGGCGATGAGTGCTGCGCCGCCGGTCACCGCGCCGAGTGGATGCCGTACCAGGTTGGCCAGGCCAAGAAGGCAGGTGACGCGTGAGCGCTCCCTCGCCGCCGTGCGCGCCGCCGTCCCTCGCAGCCACCGGCATCAGCGCCGGCCGTGAGGACGTAGTAGCGCTCGTGACGCTGGACGCCCAGTTCGCCGAGAGCGGGGAAACCACGCTCAGCGCAGAGCAGGTGCAGCGTCTTGCTGACCTTGGCTGGGTGGAGGAGGGCGACCAGCCGGACGAAATCAGCATCAGCATGCTCGGTCAGGACGTGCTGGCCGAGATTGACCGGCAGGTGGCCACCATCACCCCGATCATCACCGCCGGTGCCGCCGGCGAGAGCCAGGACTGAGCCATGCGCACTGCGCTTATCGCCATCGCCATCGCCGTCGCGGCGCTGCTGGCCGGCTGCGGCCGGATCACGCGCCCGGTGCCGGCGCAGTGCAACGAAATCTGCCTCCTGCCGTGCACGGTTAACGGTGACGCCGGCGTGCGGTGGGAGGCAGACCCCAACAACGCCGAGGCGTGGGACGAGCTGGGTGGGGAGGTTGTGCCCACCCTGATCGGCAAGCTGCAGACCTGCGAGGTCCGCCGCGGCGCATGCGTCCAGTGCCTGCAGCGGCTGGACAAGGCCGGAATCATCCACCTGAAATGAGGACGCCCCATGGCGCTTGACGACTACACGATCCTGGTATCGGACACCCCCGAGGGCCTGACCGCCAAGGTGAAGGCCGCTGCGGCCGCCGGCCTGCTGCCCTTCGGCAGCATTGCCGTTGACGTGAGCCAGAAGCACTTCGCCCAGGCCATGGTGAAGGGCGACGTTGCTGGTGGCGGCGGTGGCGGTGGCACTCTGCCGATCACTGCCGACAACATCACCGACGCCAGCACGGTCGGCAAGCAGGTGTTGACGGCCGCCGACCAGGCCGCAGCGCGCACTGCCATTGGTGCGGGTACCGGCACGTCCAATCTGGCCATTGGCACGACTGCGACCACTGCAGCGGCTGGCAACCACACCCATGGCGCCGCCACCACTGCTGCTGCCGGCTTCATGTCCGGCGCCGACAAGGCCAAGCTGGATGGCATCGCAGCGAATGCCAACGCCTATTCACTGCCGGCTGCAGGCGTAGCCATCGGCGGTGTAAAGATTGGCGTGGCCGTTGCTGATCCCACGAGCGAGACGGATGTCGTGGCGCAGGTCAAGGCCTTGATGGCGTCTCTGCGTGGTTCGGGCGCGCTGGCGACCTGATCGGCATAGGATCGACGTGAGCACGGACGTACTGGCCGGTGCACCTGCGCAGGTGATCGAGGCGTACAAGCGGCTGGGCGGGAAGCTCAAGGCGTTCGCGCTCGCCTTGCCGATGGCAGGGAGCCAGACGGAGGCAGCATTGAAGGCCGGGTATGCCGAGAAGACGGCCAAGGCCAATGCTTCGCAGTTCGCTGCGAACCCGGATGTCCGGATCGTGCACGACTACCTGGTCGGCTCCGTGGTGCGGACGGCGGAGATCACCTTCGAGCGCTGCATGGCGGAGCTGGCCAAGCTGGCATTCGGCGACCCTGCAGCGCTGTTCGGTGAGGATGGCGCGCTGCTGCCGCCGCACGAGTGGCCCAAGGATGCGGGCGCGATGATCGCGGAGGTGCAGCAGATCGACCTGTACGCCGGTGTGGGCGACGCGCGCGAGAAGATCGGCGTCACCAACAAGATCAAGTTCGCCGACAAGCATGCGGCGCTGCGCACAGCGCTGCAGCTCATCGATGCGTTCCCGGACAAGAAGAAGAAGGTGGAGCACACCCACCGCGTCGGCGTGGTGGTGGTGCCGGCGAAGACGGGGCAGGGCCAGTCGGCAGGCCTGCAGGATGCGATCGAGGGCTCCGCGCAGCGCCTCGAGCAGCCGCAGCGCAAGGGAAACGCGCCGGCATTCATGGTTCGCCGGGTGCAATCGCTGGCACAGCAGGGCTGAGCCGTGAGCCTCGACTACCCCGCCGAGGACATCGTGTGGCAGCCCACGCCAAAGCAGTCCGATTTTCTGGCCTGCGACGACTACGAGGTGCTGTACGGCGGCGCTGCCGGCGGCGGCAAGTCGGATTCGCTGCTGATCGACGCATGGTGTCTGCCTTGGAACGGCCCCCAGCACCCGCAGCACCGCGGCATCCTGTTCCGCCGCAGCTTCCCGGAGCTGAAAGACCTCATCGACCGGTCACACGAGCTGTACCCGCAGTTCATCGAGGGCGCTCACTACGACAAGATCGAGCACCGCTGGAAGACGCCGTGGGGCGGCATGGTCGAGTTCGGCTATCTCAACGCCGACAATGACCGGTTCAAGTATCGAGGCCGCGCATGGAACTACATCGGGTTCGATGAGCTGACCCTGTGGCCCACCGCGACCTGCTACCTCTACCTGATGAGCCGCAACCGCACCACGGCGCGGGATCTGCCCAGGTACATGCGCGGCACCACCAACCCCGATGGCGTGGGCCAGCGCTGGGTGATGGAACGGTGGGGTATCGAGGAGGACGGCGGGCCGACGTGCCTGCCGGTCTCCATGATGTTCGAAGAGGAGGACGGCGAGGGCGGCTATCGTGAGGTGCCGAGAACCTTCACCCGCCGATTCATCCCGGCGAAGCTGACCGACAACAAGCACCTGCGCGGCACCGGCTACCGCGAGACGCTGATGATGCTGCCCCCGGAGGAGCGCGATGCGCTGCTGGCCGGTCGGTGGAGCGGCAACCGCGTCGAGGGTGCGTTCTACTTCCGCGAGCTGCAGGCGGCCCGTGCGCAGCAGCGCATCGGCAAGGTGCCGTTCGTACCAGGCGTACCGGTCAACACGTTCTGGGATCTCGGCTACAACGACTTCAATTCGATCTGGTTCCACCAGCAGATCGGGCTCACGAACCGCTTCATCCACGCGTACCAGAACAGCGGCTACGACATCTCGCACTACACCCGGTACCTGCAGGAGCTGGGCACCGAGCGCGGGTACGTCTACGGGAAGCACTACGTGCCGCACGACGCGGCCAACACCTCCCTGCAGACGGGCAAGACCATGATCCAGCTCCTGCGCGAGCAGATGGCCGGGCAGAGCTTCGAGATCGTGCCGCGCGTTGACCACGTTCTGGTCGGCATCAACCAGACCCGAGCCGCATTCGCAGGCTGCTGGTTCGATGAGGAGGAATGCGCGGATGGCCTGGCCTCGCTGGCCGCCTACCGGAAGCGATTCAACAAAGCCATCGGCGCGTTCACTGACGAGCCGATCCACGACAGCCACTCCAACTACGCCGACGCCTTCCGTCAGTACGCGCAGGGATACAACCCCGCCGCGATCATCACGAAGGATTCGGGCGACTGGAAGCGGCGCCTACTCGCGGCCAAGACCAAGGGCCGCAGCTACATGAGCCGCTGACCGATGAGCGACGTAACGAAGAACCGCGACACCGCCCGCGACGTGTTCTGGCGGCTGGACGAGTGCTACAAGCGCGGACATGAGGACTTCATGGCCACCGCGACGCGGCTGGACGACTACTACCTCGGCGCGGGGCGGCAATGGGATCCCTCCATCCGGCAGGAGGTCGAGGCTGATGGACGGCCTGCGGTCGAGGTCAACATGTGCATGCAGGCAGTGAACGCTGCCGTCGGCTACCAGATCCAGAACCGTGTGGACATGGCCTACCTGCCCAAGGGCGGCCAGGCCGATGAGCAGCGCGCCAAGGTAATTTCGAAGGTCATCAAGCACGCCCTGGGCAATACCCAGTACCGGTTCCACGAGACAGACTCGTTCCTCGACGGTCTGATCCAGCAGCGCGGTTACCTGGACCTGCGCATGAACTACGACGACAACGACGAGGGCGAGGTCAGTCTGACCACCTTCGATCCGCGCGACGTGCTGCCGGATCCTGATGCAACGTCCTACAACCCGGACAGTTGGGCCGATTGCAGCATCACTCGTTGGCTCACGCACTCGCAGATCGAGCAGAACTACGGCAAGGACGCGGCGGACGAGATCCGCGACTCATCCATGGCCTACGTCCACAACAACTGGGGCGACGAGCAGGGGATGATGCGCGACGCGTTCGGCAACATGCCGCCGAGCTACGCGATGAACATGGGCTGGTACGGGGAGGAGGGAACCTGGCGCCGCTACAGGGTGGTGGACCGCCAGAGCCACGAGTACCAGCAGACGCTGGTGGCGAAGTGGCCAGCGACCGGTGACCTTCGCATCATCGAGGGCTTCGAGCCCGAGCTGATCGGCTGGCTGATCGAGCAGGGCGTTCACGTGATGCGCCGGCGCATCCGCCGCGTGCGGTGGCAGGTGTGCGCACCAGAGGTGTGCGTCTACGACAAGCTGTCGCCCTACGACCACTTCACGGTGATCCCGTACTTCCCCTATTTCCGTCGGGGCAAGACGGTCGGCATGCTCGACAATGCCGCGCAGGTACAGGATCTCATCAACAAGTTCGTGAGCCAGTACGCGCACATCGTCAACGCCAGCGCCAACGGCGGCTGGCAGGGCGAGGCCAACTCGCTCGAGAACATGACCGACGAGGAGTTCACCTCGCGCGGTGGCGAAACGGGCCTGGTCCTGCTGCGGAAGCCGGGCACCCAGCCGTTCCAGAAGATCGAGCCCAACCAGCCGCCGCGCGGCATCGAGAACATGATCGACTTCCTGCAGCGGAACATGCAGACGGTCACGGCGGTGAATGAGTCTGCGATGGGGCAGGGCAGTGCAGACATGAGCGGCATTGCCATCCAGTCGCGCCAGTTCGCCGCGCAGCAGGCGCTCGGCATTGCCCTGGACAACCTGAGCCGCACCCGGCAGATGCTCGCCGAGCGCACGCTCAAGCTGGTCCAGCGCTTCTACACCGCGCCGCGCGTCATCCGGATTGCCGAGCCTGACGAGTACGGCGTGGAGCGGCGCATCCCGCTGCTGCTGAACATGCCGCAGGACGACGGCACGATCCTCAACGACCTGACCATCGGCGAGTACGACGTAGAGGTCAGCGAGCAGCCCTATGCGGTCACCTTCGACAACGGCCAGCTCGAGCAGATGGAGCGGATCGTCTCGAAGATGGGTGTCCAGATTCCGCCGCAGTTCATCCTCAAGGCTTCGACGCTGGCGGACAAGACCGAGATCGCCAATGCGCTGCGCGAGGCGCAGGGCAAGGCGGATCCGGTCGCCGAAGCCGAGGCCGAGCTGAAACGGGCGCAGGCGCGCCTGGCCGACAACACGGCCGTTGGAAAGGCCGTCGAGGCGCAGTTCAGCGCGCTGCGCACGGCCGAGATCATCACCGCGATCCCGCAGACCGCCGAGATTGCCGACGCGCTGCTGCGGTCCAGCGGATTCAAAGACCAAGACGCGGCGCCGATCGTGCCGCAGCCGGCGCCGGGCGCCCTGCCCGAGCCCGAGGCGCTGCCGCCGGCATCTACCCATCCGCTCACCCCGGACAACCCGGAGGCGGGCATCACCGCCGGCATGCAGTCCCAGCAGCCGATCCAATAACCCAGGAGTCACCACCCTATGAGCACGCAGATCCCCGACGACAGCACCCACCCGAACAACATGGATGAGGCCACCCGCCAGAGCCTGCTGGCCTCCATCGATGACGATGCAGGCGACACCGACGACGCCGGCCAGGCCGCTGCTGGCACTGAGGGCGCCGCTGGCGCTGCCGGAGCTGGCACTGATGATCCCGATGCGGCCGCTGCCGCCGCTGCCGCCGCCGCTGGTGCTGCTGGCGGCGAAGGTGATGCAGCCGCCGGCGCTGCGGGTGCCGAAGGTGGTGGCGGGGAAGCCGGCAGCGGTGCGGCCGCAGGAGCGGCAGGTGCTGGCGCCGAGGGTGGTGCCGGTGCCGCTGGCAGCGAAGGCGGCGACGCCGGTGCGGCCGGCCAGGAGGATGACTCGAAGCCCGTCGACCGGGCTGCCTTCAACGGCGTGTTGAAGGAGCTTCGCGAGACTCGCGAAGAACTCAAGCAGTTCAAGGCACAGAAGCCATCTGTCAGCCAGCGGCCGGCAGATCGTGACTTCGCTGTGGAAAAGCAGAGCCTGCGGGAGAAGTGGGACGCCGGCGACATCGATACGGACGAGTACAACGAGCAGCGCGACGCGCTGGTTGTGGCCGAGGCCGAGCACCGCGCGACCCTGCGTTTCCATGAGCTGCAGGAAGCGCAGCGACAGGACACGATCCGCCAGCAGCAGGAGGCCGATCTGCAGTCCTGGAACGGCAAGGTGCAGAAGTGGGAGGCCGAGAATGCGGACTTCCTGGCCAACCCGATCCGCCGGCAGGCGGTGGCCTCCCTGATGGCGCAGCTCGACGCCGAGCAGGATCCGACGAAGCGCCTCAGCGATGATGCGCTGCTGGATACCGTGCGCAAGCAGGCGCACGAGGCGTTCAACTGGAATCCGGCTGGTGCTGGTGGTGCTGGCGGTTCCGCCGGTGCTGGCGCCGCCAACGTCGACCCGCGCGCAGTCGCTGCTGCCCGCGCCGCGGCGGCAGCATCGGGAACTCCGCCGCTGCCGACCGGTGGCATGGGTAGCGGCGCACTGGCCGGCAAGGTTAATCTGGAAGAGTTGAAGCCGGGTGACTTCAAGAAGCTGTCCCAGGCTCAGCGTGCTGAGCTGCTGGACGGCGAGCTGTAGGGTTCAGCAGTGGGAAAAGGGTGCCGCGCCCCACGCGCGGCTCGCTCACCGAGCAGGTGCTTCGCAGCACGCGAGCTGCGTTACCAATCGCGTCCCAAGGGTGGGTACCCCACGGCTCGCAGCCCCGATCCATGGCTGCGCTTCGCGGCGACCGGCGAACAGGTCAGTCCAGACATTTCCCCATTCCGACTGATGAACCCCGCAGGGAGAACCCACCATGGGTGCAACTGACTTTGGCTCGATGGAGCCGCAAAAGAAGCTCGCGTACCGCCTGAAGGCGTACGAGGAGATGACCGACAAGTTCTTCTTCACCAAGCTGCTGGGCAAGGAAGGCTCGGGCGCGATCGAGCACATCACCGAGCTGTCCAAGAACAGCAAGGGCGAAGCCGGCGCGTTCTTCCACCTGATTTCGCGCATGACCGGCGGCGGTACCGTCGGCGACAACCGCCTGAAGGGTCGCGAGCGCACCCTCGAGGCGCACTGGCAGCGTGTGAACTTCGACCAGATCCGCAATGGTGTGGTCAACAAGGGCAAGCTGGCCGAACAGAAGTCGGTGATCCAGTTCCGCCGCCCGGCGCGTCGCTCGCTGTCCGAGTGGCTGGCCGATTCGTGGGAAGACCAGGCCATCCTGACCGCTTCCGGTATCAGCTACGGCCTGAACACCGATGGCAGCCCGCGTGTCACCCCGGAAGGCCAGGATCCGTGGACCGACCTGGACTATGCGGCCGACATCCGCCCGCCGAGCAAGAATCGCCACTTCCGCTACTCGAAGACGCTGGGCCTGGTGGCTGGCGATACCAGCGCGATCGTGGCCGACGACAAGCCGGCCTACGCCATGCTGCCGTCCATCAAGGCCAAAGCCAAGATGAAGCGCATCACCCCGCTGAACATCGGTGGCAAGGATTACTACATCCTGCTGGTGCACGAAGAGACGATGGCGCACCTGTACCGTGATTCCGACTTCCGCCAGTGCCTGGTCGGTGGCGACGTGCGCGGCGAGGCCAACAAGATTTTCTCGGGCGCCGTCGTGACCATGAACGGGCTGGTGATCCACCCGTACACCCGCACCTTCAGCACCACCGGTGCGGCCAACAGCAACAAGTGGGGCAACGCGGGCACGGTCGACGGTACCCGCTCGCTGCTGCTGGGCGCGCAGGGCCTGGCCCTGGCCGACCTGGGTGCACCGGACTGGGACGAAGAGACCATGGACTATGGCAATCGCCAGGGTATCTCCATCGCCAAGATGGGTGGCTGGCTGAAGCCGCAGTTCCCCAGCTCCTACGACGGCGGCAGCGTCGAGGACTTCGGCATCATGGCGATCGACCACGCGCTGTGACCTGAAGGTTCCACATGAGACACCATCGGCCCGAAAGGGCCGATGCTTCATCCCAACGTCTGAGAGGTACATCCAATGAGCAAGACGCAGAGCGACACCCAGTTCGGGCGCAAGGTCGTGATCGACCTGGGCGTCAAGAACATCGGCGCCGGCAACGAGATCACCGTCAAGCTGCCGCAGGGCGCGATCATCACTGCGGTGGCGCTGCTGACCGTGGTCGCGTTCAACAGCGGCACCACCGCGACGGCCACCATCAGCGACGGCACGACCAAGTTCGCTGATGCCGTGGACTTGAAGTCCATCGGCAGCGAAACGACCGCCAACGCTCCGAAGCACTACGCGGAAGGCGGCACGCTGACCTTCTCGCTGGCGCAGACCGGTACCGCTGCCACCGCTGGCCGCGCACTGGCCATCGCCGAGTACGTCGTCGTCGGCGGCGGCGACGAAATCTACGGCTAATCCACGGGGCCGCCTTCGGGCGGCCCTCTCTCTACCACTTCGGAGTCACCACCATGAAATTCCGTCACCCCGATGGCGTGCGCCTGGCCCTGTCCAGCGGACACGTCACCCTTGTCGGTCCCGACTGGCAGCCCCTGCAGGAGATGTTCCACCAGGAGGCGCTGACGAAGGGCTGCGAATGCGACCAGACCACGATCCGGACGCGAACCCTCGAGCCGGCCGTCGCCGGTCCGAATGCCGTCACCCCGCTGGATGAGCGCGCCAAGATCCGGAAGGCGTTGATCCTGATGGTGGAGCGCAACGGCGAGGGCGACTTCACCGGCAGCGGCGCACCGAACATCAACATCGTCAGCAAGGAATGCGGCTTCCGCGCGGACAAGGGCCTCGTGCTGGAGGAATGGAATTCCATGGTGGAAGAGGCCCAGCAGGAAGAAGCTGCGCGCAAGGCTGCGGAGGCGGCCGGTGTTGCAGGCCCGGACGGCAGTGGTGCGCAGGTTGGCCAGCAGCGTGAAGCCGGCGCCGGCGCCGGTGCTGGTGCCGACGGTGCGCCGGGCGCTGGCCAGTAAGCCATGAACCTGGCTGCCTTGATCGCCGAATACCGGCGGCGGGCCGATGACGAGGTGGTGCCCTTCTTCGCGGAGGGCACCACCCTGATCGGATACGCCAACGAGGCCGTGCGGGAGGCATGCGTCCGCGCGCGCCTCCTGTTCGATGACGCGCCGCGGCCCGGCGTGACCACCTACGACGTTCAACCCGGACAGGAGCGGGTGGAGCTGGGCGAGCTGGTGCACTGGATTGAGGCGGCCAGTTTCATCCGCGCGGACGGCCGCGAGTTCGAGCTTGACCTGACCGGGTTGGATTGGATCCGTGAACACCCCGATTGGCGACGGAAATCAGCGAGCCGCCCGAAGGTGCTGGCGGATGACGGGCGCGATCACCTGCGCATGTGGCCCACCCCCAGCGGCGAAGGAACGCTGCAGCTCGCGGTCTACCGCTTCCCGCTGAAGGAAATGGCAGCCGACGATGACACTCCTGAGATCCGCACTGTCCATCACGCGGGACTGGTGGACTGGATGCTCTATCGGCAGTGGTCGCGGCCAGAGGCCGACGCCGAAGACCAGCAGAAGGCCGGCCTGGCGCTCGCACAGTTCGAGCGCACATTCGGCACCCGAGACACGGCGGACGTGATGCGCAAGCACCGCGAACGCAAGCGCGTCACCACTACCTACGGCGGCATCCGCTAAACCTGGAGCATCACCATGGCAAATACCCTCTACGATAAGGGCCGGCAGCGCTTCCTCGAGGGCCAGTTCAACTGGCTGAGCGATACCATCAAGTGCATCTTGGTGGACACCGGCGCATACACTGCGAACTTCACCACGCATGAGTTCCTGTCGGATATCCCGACCTCGGCGCGTGTAGGCACCGCCAGCGGCGTAACGCTGACGAGCAAGACAACGACCGGTGGCGCGGCGGACGCGGCGGATATCACGTTCTCGAGCGTGACCGGCCCGAGCATTGAGGCGCTGGTGCTCTACGCCGACACCGGTACCGAAGGCACCAGCCCGCTGATCGCCTACATCGACACCGCCACCGGCTTGCCCATCACCCCCAACGGGGGCGACATCATCGTTACCTGGGACAACGGTACGAACCGCATCTTCAAGCTGTGAGGGCGCAGAGATGAGCCAGAAGCCGCCAACCCAGTCACTCGCGCCCGGCGGTATCGCCGCCTTTGGCGCAATGGGAGCAGAGCTTGCCTCTGCGCTCGATTTGGCTGCTCTCTGCCGGTTGCCGCCGTACCAGATGTACGTCGCCGAGCGGGAGCCGAACCATGTCGGCTTGGATGCAGAGCGCTATGCAATAGAGCGGACCGCGCATGCGCAAGCTCGCGGGGAGCTGCAGCGGTGGCTGGATCGCTACATCGCTTGGCATGCAGAGAAAGGCTGCTGGTGCAGCGAAAGCCCGTTCGGCGTGGCGTAACAGAGGAGTTGGAATATGCCTGTACTGGTGCCCATCAGCGATCAGCATTTCACCATGATTGACTTCACGTTGGAGGAGCGAACGCTCGATGCGATCTTCAGCCAGTGGGCGGCCGACGTGGTAAATCCGACTCCGTACACGGCAATTGGTGGAGACGACGGCATTTCGTTGATCGATGCTCCAGCTCTCTGGCCTGGCGGTCGCGACTCGCTATCGGTGGCGTATGAAGGCGGCATCGAGGTTACTCCGCTGTACTTCGGCGCCGGCACGTCCTTTACCGCGAATCTTGCCTCGAACGGCATCAACCGGTACCAAAGCATGGACACGGGACGCCGGGTGGCGCTCATCTACCACCCGACAGGCCTTGACTCGGGTCTCTCCGAGTTCTCGGGAATTCGAAATTCCGTTGTTGGCCTGTTCCGCGGCAGCTACAACCGCACGGGTGAGGGGGTCAAGTTCGTAGCTCGAGCCGTGGCTGGAAAGCGTGTCGAAGTTGCTGTGGACAACACTGCGGCCGCCGCAGGTGTAACCGTAAAAGCTGTGGTGTTCGCCGGCACCAGCGTGGTTTCGGTTGCGGACGTTGGGACCATTCCGCGTGGCCAGCGTTACCTGATCCAGATGACCACTCGAGGGGGAGCCGTATCAGGCACGGTGGTTGACCAAGCAGGTGCGCCGGCGGCACGCCGTGTAGTGATTCATGAACGAGAGACGGGGAGTGTCGTTGGTCGAGGAATGAGCGGCACGGATGGCCGCTACTCGATCGACGTTTCGCTGCTGCCTGGAAAAGTGATGTACGTGATTGCGCTGGACGATGAGGTCGCACCACTGACCAACGCAGTGATCGCTGATCGCGTCGTACTGCAGTAACCATGGCCACCGAGGTCGAACTCCGATTTGACACACTTCCGACCGGATACATCCCGGCGGACAGCCGTGTTCTCGATCTCGGTTACGGCGGGCCGCTGCCGAATCCACCGCCTGGCACGGTTTCTCCGTGGGGCATCGGTCGACTACCGATGCCGAGCGGGGCGACGGTGGTGCGTACCGTCCTGCCCGACCCGAAGGTTCGAGTTGATCTCGACTTCAGCACTACGCTGCCAGGCTATATCGGTCCACCCAGCAACGATGTTCCGCTCTCGTTCCAGCCCATCGGTGGGGTGGATCTGGGCATCTTCCCTGGCGGTGAGGTCTTCACCGTGTTGGGGCAGCCGCTGGTGCGCAACCAGCAGATGCATGTTGGCCCTGCCGGGTTCCTCGCAGGCACTGTCGGCGCTGGCGTGGTTCGGAACCATCTGGCCTACGTGCGACCTGCAGGCGCCGATCAGTCCCGCTACGGCCGGCCGTTGGTCGTCAACGGCTTCCCACAGGCCTTTCCGGTAGGCATCCCCCCGAGCGGCATCGGCCGGCCGACGGTATTCAACTTCAACCAAGAGGTGCGACCGGCTGGCCTGAATGCCTTCCGCGGGTTCGGTGAGCACTGGGTGAGCCTGGGTATTCGACGGATCACGCCGGCCGGGCTGGTGGCCACGCTGTGGGGCACGCATACCCTCGCAGGAGGAGTTCGTTGGATCGACCTTTCCAATCGCGGTATCACCTCCGCCGCGTTTGGCAGTGCCGTTGCCTGGTTCTTCGAGCGTCAGGTGTTTCCGCTGTGGTTTGTCGCGACGCGCTATGGCAACGCCCGATTGGACTTCAACCACGATGTGATGCCCGAAGGGATCCTGCCAGGCCGCGTGGGAACTCACGAGGTGCACGTCCCGCGTGTGATCGTAGACGTGGCTGGACGCGGTATGGCGCCGCCACCTATCCCGCTGCACCGGGTGGAAAATTTCGTCCAGCATGCGCAGCCGATTGGTTGGATGGATGGCGGCCCCAGTGAACCGGAGCGCTTCGGCCGCGGTGAGGTCATCAACAGGCTGCAGGTGATTCTGCAGCTATTCGCACCTTCCCCCAGCGATGGCGGGGTGTTCGGATCCTTCACCCGCGTGGACAACCGGAACAAGCTGGTGCGCACGGAAGGGCGCATTCATGCGGTGATGGGTGGACCTTCAGTGGCCAACAAGGCGCGGGTCGTCCGGACCCTGCCGGATCAGGACATGGCGCGGTGGGGCATGACGCTGGTAGCGGACCGGATCCGCAGTGTAAGGCCGCGAGGTGGGGATTCACTGGCGTGGGGCAGCCCGCTGGGGAACATCGTCTACAACGCGGCGCGCGTGGTAGCTCCTGCAGGCTGGCGAACTGAGGTCTTCGGTCAGCACGGGCCGGTGTGGAGCAACCGCCAGTGGTTCCGCCACGTGGGCGTAGACCAATCCGCGTTCGGCAGGGGAATGGTGTCGTTCCGGGTTCGTGCAGTAGCCGCGTTCTCGCTGCCCAACCCGCCGCCTTTCGGAGCGGCGGTTGTGCAGCACCTACAGCGAACGGTGAAGGCTGAAGGCTGGGCTTCGTTCCGTCACGGGTTGGCCACGCTGCACCAGCGCTTCAACATCATCGCTGCCTGGGCGGTTCTGCCGCCGGCAAACCAGATGGGCAGCAATACCGTGCGCAACGTCACCCCAGAGCTGAAACAGATGGGGGCAGTGGCCACTCTTTGGGGCGACGCACGGATCTATCACCGGTGGCGATCCTTCGACATGCAGGGATTCAACGCCCAGGCCTTCGGTACACATGTCGTAAAGGACCGGCGGCAGCCAGTGTTACCCGGTGGCATTGCACCGCGGCCGATTTCGCAAACGCATGCTGTCCGCAATGTGTTTCCGGATCCACCTGCAACGAGAACGCTCGGTGTGGTTGGGTGGGACAGCGGTGAGCGCAGGGTAGGTACGCCGATCGTGCGCGAGAATGCGATCCGGCCGGAAGGCTTCATCGCTACCCAGTACGGCATGCAACTGCTCGAGTACATGGGCATAGCGCCCATTGGCATCCCACCGCCTCGCGAAATCGGTGGTAACCAGTTCGGAACTCCCTCCCTCAATGCCTGGCGGACCATCGCGCCGGTGGGTGTGGTCGCGCCGGTTCCTCCTGTTGCAGACGTTGGGCCGCGCTACGTGTGGGCTCCGCGAGGCTATCCCTATAGCACCGGCCATTGGAACGAGCTGGGCCACATCATGGATTTCTACAGTCTGTTTAATGCCAACGGCCAGCTCACCACGGAGCGTCCGGTGTGGGGCCAAGCTGGCGTGAGCCATTTCCATCGGGCGGTCACTGCTGTAGGTGTCAATGCAGGGGCGCTGGGAATCCCAGCGCTTCGGGTCAATCCCCAGTACATTCGGATGGAGGGCAGCCGATTCCAGCGTTTCGGATTCCCGAAGGTGAACGCGGGTGGTGTCGTGGAAGCCGTTGGCAAGGACCAGGCAGAGTTCGGCAGGGCCATCATCATCGAGGCCGACTATGGGCCCCGAACGGCCAAGCCATCTGGGATCGTCGGGCTCAGCTTCGGGCTTTCCGAGGTCCAGCTCTTCCATCGCCAACTGCTGGGGCGCGGCTGGGACAGCTTCACGATCAGCTCGCCGGCGGCGCCATCATGGCCGCGGCGATCGCACTGGGTAAGCCACGCATACCCGCCGTTCAACGCGCAGGGCGCGGACATGGCGGTTTACGGATTGCCATGGGTCAGCAACGCGATTCGCTCCGTGTCGCCAGCCGGATTTGGAGACGGGGCGGTAGCTGAGTACACGCCAGGCCACTTCGCGGCGCGCATGCGTGTGCGCCGCACCGGGCGGGTTGTCAGCGCTTCGGTCGGGCCTGCCGGCAGCGTGGGTTGGCCGTCGATCAGCATGGGTACACGCTACGTCTGGCCCCGAGCGCTGGCGGCAGGTGGAAGCGGCGTTCCGCTGCTGGCGAGCACCTCCATTCTGCGCCCAAGCGGGTTGCAGGCCGGCGAATTCGGAGACATCGATCGGTGGGAGGCCGGGCACGCCAAGGTCCACGGTACCGATATGGGAGCGAGCGGGAACGCGATCATTCTGCGCGGGGTGCGTGCCGCCGGGTTTGCCGGCACGGTCGGCGCGCCGAGAGTTGGCCGTCCCGTCGCGCCCCACACATTCCGGGCAGACGCAGTAGGAGTGCCGACCGCCATCGCACGCTGGTGCGGCAATAAGGCAATGGCCGCGCAGGGAAGCGCACACGGCCGAGTAGGGATTCCGAAAATTGACACAGGACAGGTGAGCCCATGACTACTCCGCTCGGCCCGTGGCCGCTGGGAATGGACAACGTGAGCGCGTCCAGCACGCTCAAGCGAGACGAGGAGGGGCGGCAGGTTGCGCTGGTCGATGCCGCGAACGTCGACATTGACCGAGACGGCAGGCCTGGGCGGCGCCGTGGCGCACGCTTGGTACATGCGCGCGCGGACCTCCACAGCATCTGGTCCGGAAACGCCGGGGCGTTCGTGGCCGCTGGGGCAGAGCTGCTTTCTGCCCCCGACCTGCAACCGATCGCGCTGCTGAATAGTGCCGACCCATGTACCTATGCAGAGGTCAATGGGGACGTGATTGTGGGAAATCGGACGACATTGCTGCGCGTCAAAAACGGCCGCGCAGCGCCCCTCGGAGTCCCTGATGCGCCTCCGCCGGCAGCTTCTGCAGGTGAGTCTGGAGGCATGCGCATGGGGCGCTACGGCGTCGCTGTGGCCTTTGTCTCCGATCAGGGTGAGGGAGGCCTTTCATCGCTGCGGTTCGTAGACGTGCCCGACGGAGGCGGAATCATCCTGTCCGCGCTGCCGACTGCGGGCGATGCTACGGCCCTACGTATCTACCGGACCCATCCGAACGGCGAGGAGCTGTACCGAGCGGCTGAGATCCCGCTCGGCTTCCCAAGCTACCACCTGGGCAACGGCGGGCTCGACGCCGCCGCAGACACCCGAAACCTGCGTCGCATGCCCCCAGGGCAGCATGTCGCCTCGTTCCAAGGCTATCTGCTAGTAGCGCACGGAAACGTGCTCCGGTTCAGCGAACCCCTCCGCTACGGCCTGCATTCGCCGCGGCACGGTTTCGTGCAGTTCCCGCACCGAATCACGATGCTTGCTGCCGTCGGGAGGGCCGTGTTTGTAGGGACGAGCGCAGGTGTCATAGTCCTGCGAGGGCCCCGTCCTCGCGAGTGGTCCCAGGACATGACGGGCGCGCTGGCGCCGATCGAGGGCGCTGTTGCTGTGGTCACGTCCGGGGCACTGCGCACTGAACAGCCCGGCCAACGGATGGCCGTATGGCTGGCGCCCAACGGCTACGTGCTCGGAACTGAGGATGGGGCTGTGATCGAGCTGCAGGCAGATCGGATTACCGGTCTGATCCACGCTGCAGGCGCCCTGTGCGTTCACGGACGACGCGTCGTCGCCGCAGTCGCGTAGTACGATTGCAGTCGATGGCTGGGCATGGGCCCGGCCATTGTTGTGGCTGCAAGGTTCCACATGTCACACCATAAATCCACCAAGGAAACCGCCATGACTTCGAAGCTCGAACCGTTGATCCATACCGCCACCAAGAAGATGCGCAACTGGTTGCGGCGCTGGGATCGCCACCTTGCAGACGCACTGCGCCAGGGCAACTTCCGGGTCACGCCGGAAGGCATCGTGGTCTTTGATGACAAGGTGCTGCGCAACGCCTACTTCCATCGGGTCGTCGGGCGTGATGACGACTACACGGTTGACCACAACCTGCTGGTCGATCAGGGAATCATGAAGGCGTTGGGTGTCATGTTCTTCACCGATGCCAAGATCCCGGCCTGGTACCTGACGATGGGCAACGGTGCGGCCAATCCGGGCGCGGGCCTGACTGCCGCCAACTTCGCCTCGACACTGGGCGAGATCACCTCCACGACGGAGGGCTGGAGCAATACCACTCGGCCGAAGTGGAACCCTGCTGCGCCTGCCGCGAACGTCATCAGCAACGTGGCCAACAAAGCGCAGTTCAACATCGTGTGTGCGACCAGCATCAAGGTCACGTGCGGCATGCTCGTTTCCAGCGATGTTCGTGGCGGCACCGATGGCACGTTGTGGTCGGCGGCGCGTTTCAGCAATGAGCGCGAGCTGTACAACGGCGAGGTGTTCGAACTGGGCTACCAGACCAGCCTGACCGGTTGATGTGAGCCCCATGCGCTACGGGCCCGCCCGCGTCGTCTACAGCGGCGACAAGGAACGTGCGCAGGCCTTTCTGCCGAAGGGCCTGCAGCTCCTGCGCAATGCCCAGGAGCGCCAGCGGCTGGGTGGCTTGAACGTCCTGCGCGATTACCAGGTTCTGGACGACGACAGCTACTGCTACGTGATACTGGGCGGCGGCATGGCCGCGGTGCATATCGTCGCCGGGTACGCGCCCTCGGTGGGCGAAGTCGAGGTGGAGCGCAATGTCATTCCGGACTTTGTTTCCGGGGTCATTCGCAACGGGTACATCGAGTCCGCTTCGCGCTGGGAGGGTGACAGTCGACGGGTGCTCTCTCAATTTCATCCCACCTTGCGTTGCGCGGAAACCTATAGCCTGTGGGGGAAGAAGGTGCAGGTTCCTTCCTATGGTTATCAGGAGTTCGAGCGCCTGGCTGTGGAGCCGCTGCAGGGCTTCCCCGAGTTGCGCAACCCTGCAACAAGCGGACAGGCGGCCGAGCGCGTCTATTCGCAGTACACGCTGCTGCGCCCGACCATGTACTCGGGTGCGATGCGGGGGCTTGTACAGGCACTGATGGGCTTCGGCCGCCAGCGCCGTCTGCCCCCCGCGAAAGATGGGCAGTCGCGCGGGCGGGAAATCAGCCTGTACGAGAAGATCCGTAGTGGGCCAGCGCAGACCGACGTGGACGGTGGTACACCGCCATCATCCCGATCCACGTCCACATACCTCACGGAGGTGGCCAACGAGGGGCTGCAGGTTCGCTACGACTGGAAGTTCTACCGCACGCACGGCCTGACGCGGGCAGCGGATGGCCGCTGGTGGTTGGTGGAGATCAGTGGCAGTGCGGGAGTGATCGCGATGCCACTGCCGCTGCATGACGCCACGTTGAGCAGCACGTTCCGTGAGCTGCTCGAGCAGCGTGGAGACGTTGACGCGCTCCACCTCATTGAGCAGTTCGGAGGCTTCCCGACAGGCGAGCCGTTCCCCAAAGCAGGATCACTGGAATCATGGATCCGTGCGGGACGGGTTGTGCGCCTCGCAGCACGAGCGGATCTAGCTGAATTTTACCGTCACAGTCCCTACTCATCGGATATGGGCTGGGCGTTCAATCTGCGTGGCGACGAAGCGCACAATACAGCCTGGCGCTTTGGGGACGATGACCTGCAACGCGGGGTTCACTACGCCATCAGCTTGCAGATCGGCGCGGTCCGGCCGGTCAAGGAAACGGCTGATAGCCCGCTGTTGAAGCGCCTCGAGCGGATGCGCGATGCTGGTTTGTTCCCGGATCGAATTGACGCGGCAATCTGGAAGGCTACGCGCATGTCAGCAAAGCAGCGCGCCCTGGCAATCGGTACCGATGAGGCGGTGTTTCGATACGTCGATGCGCTGGCTTTGGAGCCTATTGCGGTGGGTAGCGCTCGAGTGAGCAGGGTGAGCGAGGGCTTCCTGTGGTTCTCGCCGGCGGCCAAGCAGGACAACGGAAACATCATCAGGTTTCCTGAAACGATGCTGGGTCACCTGGTTTCGCACTCCATGCAGCCTGCGTCGCGATTGGCGGAGCAGCCGGCCCTCTGCCACACGACCATGCATGTTTTCTTCGCAGGGAACGACCTGAAATGGGTCAAGTTCTACTGGGTTCGGGAATCAAGCGCACCAGCGCAGAACACCAGCGACTTTGAAGACTGCATGTACGTCGGCCAATGGCGCGCACATGACGAGGCGGGAACGCGACGCATCCCAATGATGTTCTACACGAACGATTTCGACCACCGTGAGGAGCTTCCTGCGGGTACCGTCGACACCCATATTGAGAGCAAAGACCTCGGATACTCGAGCGTCGATGTCATTGACTTTGGACCGCCCTATGCGAATGAGGGCTCCGTGACGCGCACCAAACGATTCCTTCGCCGTACCGAGGTGCGGCGCGTTTCGTTCCCGGACTTGGGTAGCGGCGTGGCGGTACCCTTCGGCGATCGCGAGAGCTACTACTATGCCTGGCGCCGCGGCCACGCCGGCACCGAGCGTGAGGTGCAGCACGAGTATCGCTATCTGCTTGACCCGCACCACTACGAGCATTGGCGGAACCGCGCTCCGTGGTCGGGCGGCGAGTGGTCAAGCGGCGTAGGCTGGCCGCCGAGCGAGGGTGAGGAACCCGGTACCAGCTACTGGATACGCCTCGAACAGCATCCGACTGGCTACGGTCCGGTGACTCAGCGCACTGTGTGCACGCCCGGCGTCCGCCACGCGCACTACAACTGGCTCGCCGGCACGGCCTGGCACGACGGCAACAGCTACAGCCCCTACGACTGCGGCGATGCCGCCGATGAGGGACCGTGGCTTTCGGGCGGGGAGCATGCGACTTCACTGGCGTACTCCGTCCCTGAGCCCCCTCTCCCCGTGCCGGTGAGGGAGTTGTCACCGCCGGGAGGCGAGTACGAGGTCTGGTGGATCAGCAGCTCGACTTTGGGGCAGATACGCACGCACCGCGAGGAGGGGCTGGGGTTCGGCCTTTGGGCTACCCCGTCACCGACGGTGGATACCAACCTGACCCAGTACATCGAAGCGACCTACAACTGCCTGGGCGAGGCCACGTCTGCGCGGTATGGCCTGAATCTCAACGGCGGAAGCCGAGCGGTGGGTGTACCGCAGTATCCAGGCATGGAGAGCCGCCCCCTCACCTACATCGGAGTAATCGACGGTGGCTGAACATCAGTGCCTGATGCTGGAAGACGGGATCTACCATTCCGAGCAGTGGCTGATCGCGAGGAATGACTTGCTGACCGACGCTGGAAGCGCGGTAGAGGCATACTCCTTCGGCCTGTCCGTGTCGCTACGCGACTCTGCCATGGTGCTCGAGAGCTACATTGGAATTCGAACTCTGGGGCTTGCTGAGGCCGGGGTTTGGCAGGAGGTCTACCGACCGGTCGCCTTGCCCGAAGCGCTGCTGCTAGACCGTGGAAGGATCGGCGAGCGGTGGATGACGCGGCGGTCGGTCACGATGTCGGACGCCGGCGCTTGGGGAGAATCGTACGGCGGCAACAGCCGCCTGGCGGTGCAGGAGCGCGGTGCGTTTTCTGAGCAGTACGTGCCGACCGGATCGCCGTCCGCAATGCTTTCGGACATCGCCAAGGGGGGGGAGCGGTATTCAAGCGCCCGCACCGGAGCCTTGGCCGAGCTTGGTCATTGGGGCGAGCTCTTCACTGCAGCGCGTAGCGCGCTCCTGGCCGATGCTGGGCGACTCGGTGAGATCCTCTCGGCGGAGGCCAATGCGATCGTGTTCATCCGCGAGCGCGGCGTGTTGGCCGACCAGTTCACCGGCATTGGGCGGCCTCGCGGACTGCTGGTAGACGCTGGATGGGGTGATGAGCGATATCTGCCATCGCCGCCGATGCCGGCCGGGGATGGGCATACCGCGCGGCGCGTCGGGATGACCACGGGCTGGACTGCTAACACCGACACCTGGGCCATGAGCCGCTACACCGATCTGCCGATGAATTCGCTGGCGGTGATTGACGGCGTGTTGTACGGCGCCGGCGATGCCGGACTGTTTCGCCTTGAAGGCGAGAACGACTTCGGGCTGCCGATCAATGCGCACGTGCGGACTGGCAAGCAGGCCCTGACCGGCGAGCAAACGGCGACGATGCGGACGGTGTATGCCGGCGCAACCACCGATGGACGGTTGCAGTTGACGGTGGATGCCGCCCCCAAGGGCGTGCCTGTGTTCTACACCTACGATTTCGAGCCGCGCCTGGCTGAAGACCTGGCGCCCCAGCGGGCGAAGTTGGGGCGAGGCCTGAAGTCTCGCTACTGGCAGGCGACCATCGGCAACAAGGCCGGTGCTGATTTCACGATTGACAGCGTGTCGGTGCTCGATAGCGCCGGCCAGAGGAGGGTTTGATGGACAACTCTATCGCACCGTCGAATGACACGAAGAATGCCTATCAGGAGGCCATTCGGAACGTCAACAACGCCATGGAATACATGATGGGTGCGGCCGGCGAATGGCTGGGCCGGACCGAAACCAGCATCCACAACCTTGGACGCTGGACGCCGGCGCAGGAGCTGACGCCACCGGATATACGGCCCAGTGAGGTCGTTGTTGGCGATATGCCGACCTTTACCCCGCCCGATCCGAACTTGCTGGGGGAGGTGGGGGAGGTTGTGCCGCCGCCCTACGAGGATCTGCTGCACCTTATCGATGATCTTGATCTCGATGATCCTGGCCCGTTCCAGCCGAGCGTTGGCTTGCCGGTGATGCCGGCTACTCCGGCGCCGCTGAACCCTGGCGCCGCCCCCGAGCGGCCGGCGGTGAACCCGGTCGAGTTGCCGGTTGAGCCTGATCTGACGTTGCCTGCGGCGCCCTCGCTGGAAGCGCTCACGTTGCCGCCCGTGCCACAGGTGGACATTCCACCGTTCGATGTGGAGGAGGTGCCCACGTTCAATACCGATGTTCCGAGCCTGCGGTTCGACTGGCAGGAGCAGGAGTATTCACCGATGGCCCTCAACGAACTGTCGGCCAGCATCAAGCAGATGCTCGCCGGCGGTTTCGCGATGCCACAGGCGGTGCAGGACGCGCTATGGGCGGCCGCAGTGGAGCGGGAGGATGCGACCGCGCGTAAGGCGATCAGCGCGGCGGCTGATGACTGGGCGGCACGTGGGTACACCATGCCGCCGGGCATGCTTGTGGAGCAGGTGAACGCTGTCCGGGAACAGGCGGCGCTGAATGCCAATGGTCACAGCCGGGATGTGTTCTCGAAGGCTGCAGAATGGGCGATTGAGAATCTTCGAACTGCGGTTGCGCAGGGAATTGCCCTGGAATCGATGTGGTCGCAGCATTGGCAACAGACCGCGCAGAGGGCGTTCCAAGGCGCCGAGGTGATGCTCGGTGCAATGAAGGATGAGTTCAACCTCCATGCCGCGGCGTTCGGCCTGCGGCTGCAGAGCATCCAAGCCAAGCGGGAGGTGTTCGAAGCGCGGCTGCGTGCGGAGTTGGCCAAGCTGGACATTCTGCGTGCGCAGATCGAAGCGGAGCAGTTGAAGGGCACGATCAATGAGCAGAGGGTTCGGATTTATACCAGCCAGCTCGAGGGGGTGAAGGTGCTGGCCGACATGTTCAGTACCCGGCTGCAGGGGGCAAAGATCCGGTCGGAGATCGAGCGCGACAAGATCGACGCCTACAAGGTGGATGTGGAGGCCTGGGATGCGCGCCTGAGTGCCGAAAAGACCCGGTTTGAGGTGTACGACTCTCAGGTGCGGGGTGAGGTGGCCAAGGTGCAGGCCTTCGAAGCCGAAGCGCGGGCCTATGCCGCCACTGTGTCTGCCGCCAGCGACCGCAACAACTCAAGACTGCGCGTGATCGAGGCGAAGCTGAGCGCCACGGATGCCAGCGTGCGGAAGTTCCTGGGCCTACTGCAGTCTCAGACAGCGGTAGTCGCAGCGCGAAAGGACGCGATCACTGCGCGGGCTCAGACCTATGCGGCTGATACTCAGCGGTGGGGCGAGCAGATGCGATATGCCGGCCAGGCTGAGGAGATCCGGGTGCGCGCCCAAGAGGCATCGGTGCGAAACAACATCGCGTACTTTGAGGTGGTCAGCCGTCAGTTCGAAGCACGCATGCAACGTTTGCAGCAGGTCGCGCTGGCCCTGAAGGACGCGATGAGCTCGGCGGGCCAGATGTCCGCTCAGATGGCCGCCGGCGCGATGAGCGCTATCCATGCCTCCGCATCGATCAGCGGCAGCGGCAGTGCCAGCGATTCGACTTCGGTCAGCCGCAGCTACAACTATTCCGGCGAGATCGCCGACGCCTCGTAACCACGAAAGGAACCGCCATGGCAAACGACCAACAGAAGCCCTATCCGCAGGTCAGCAGCACCTTCGCGCCTGCAGCGACGGCAAATCTCACTGGCGCCGACTACCGTGTAGGCCGGGGCCTGAGCAGCGGCGCGGTACCGTCCCTCCAGGCGGCGGCCGGACAGCCGGCGGCCGCTGCGGCACCCGCGCCGGCGGCGGGAACGCGGTTCGGCCGTGGGCTGCGTACCTGGGCCGACGAAACCGAGAAGGTGCACCGTCGAACGGTGAATGCGGGGCTGGGGGCAGCCGAAGGCCTGGCCAACGCCGCTCTGGCACCCGGCCGCACGCTTGGCGGCTTCGCTCGGGACGCAGTGAGCGGCTTCAATGGCACTGAGCACCCGGATGCCGGTAAACCGCTCAACCTGCGGGTCACGCTGCCCCGATTGAGCGCAGCGGCGGCCGCGCCAGCGGCGGGCGCCGTTTCAGCGGACAGCCCGGCAGCATCAGGCGCTACGAGCGCATCGCCTGGCCCGGTGGGAGCTGCCGCGGCATCGCCGCAGGGGCCGACGGTGATCGTGAACGATGGCACGGTTGGGGCGCCGGAGAACCCCTACCTCAAGGACGATCCGAAAGCTCTCGTGCCGGGTATGCGAACGCTGGACGGCCAGCCGGGCGGAGTTGCCTCGCGCATCGGCGAACACGGCGAGAACGTGTACGACAACGCGAGCCTAGCCCGCCTTGGCCAGAACGAGAATCGCAACACGCTGGGCGCATTCGACGCGCGCACCGTTGCCGGACTGCCCGCCAGCCTGCCCGTGGTCGGCGCCGGGACCGCCGGTACCGGCGCGGTGGGTGCTGTGATCGGCATGCCCGGCGAAGCGGAGCGGCGCGCAGCGATGCGGCAGAGCGAGCTGGCCACGGACCTGCGGACCAAGGGGCGCGGCAGCCCGAGCATGCGCCGTGCGTTGGTGGATCAGTACCAGGCGGAGCAGGGCAACGCGGTCAGCATGGCGAACAACGCCGCCAAGATTGCCAGCGATGAAGGGCTGGCCGGTGCGAGCCTCGCCGCGCGCTCCGCCGAGGCTGGCGCTGATCGGCAGCTTCGCGGGCTGGGTCTGGCGGCCGACATTGCGCAGCGCAACCAGCAGGGCCAGCAGGTGGCTCGCATGCTGACGGGTGCCGATGGAAATGCCTATGGGCTGACCAACGATGGCGCCGTGCGGCAGATCACCGGCGCCGACGGCAAGCCATTCCGTGGGGCGGCCGACGCTGCCGGGGCGATCACCCCGAAGGTGCGACTCGACTTCCTCGGCGAGCAGCGCAAGAGCATCAACGATTCCCTGGGCCTCAGCGCCGAAGAGAAGGCCTCGGCGCTGGCTGACGTGGATGCCCAAATTGCTACACTCCTCGGCGGCAATCAGGTTCCACAAGGCGGACCTACGCCGCCGGAGGCGGCCATTGCCCAATTGCGAGCCAATCCCGGCACGCGCGCCCAGTTCGACGCCACGTTCGGCGCTGGCGCAGCGGCCCGCTACTTGGGGAAATAATCGATGTCGCAGGACAAGAACCCTTACGAGCAGTACGTTCAACATGCGGCACCAGAGGCCGGCTCGAGCAATCCGTATGCGGAGTTTGCCCCGCCTCGTCGGCTGAGCGGAGCGCCGGCGGCCGAGCCCAAGGCCGCTGGGTTTGGCGAGGCAGCATGGCGTGGCTTCAAGCGGAGCCTGCCGGAGACGAAAAGCCTCCTGTACGGCGCGGCCGCAGCCACCGGCGGGTTGGTTGGTGCCGATGGGCTGCGAGACTGGGGATTGGAGAACTACCAGCGCGTGCAGCGTGAGGAAGTTGAGCCGCTGCAGAACAACTCGTCGTTCAAGGGGTCGGTATCGGGCGATGCCTCCTTCGGCGAATGGGCCGGCGACACCCTGGGCAACTTCGGTGGCCAGGCGCTTCAAAGCCTGGCCGTCTCTGCGGCCGGCGCTGCTGCAGGTGGTGCTGCCGGCGCTCCTGCAGGCGGTGTTGGTGCTGCGCCCGGCGCGGTGGTCGGCGCGGTGGGCGGTCTGGTCGCCAAGACCGGCGCCAAGAAGCTCATCAACGCAGAAGTGCGCAATCTTGTGGAACAGCAGTTGGCCAAGGGCGTCGGCCTCGAGGCGGCGGAGCTGGCGGGCTCGCAACTGGCGAAGAAGCGCCTCGCGCAGCTCGGCGGGGGCGCCCTCGCCAACACCGGGTTGAATGTTGGGCAGGAAGTTGGCATCGCGTACACCGGCCGAGCGGACGATGCCGCAGAGGCCGGCGAGGCTTTGACCAGCGGTGACGCCGCGCGCGCGATCGCCTGGGGCGTTCCGGCCGGTCTGGTGGACTCTGCGGCCGAGGGCCTGATCGCGGGCCGACTGTTCCGAGGCGCCTCGGCGAGCCCGCAGATGGGGCGTCGCATGCTGACGGGGGCAGTGGAGGGGGCGATCACCGAAGGTGCCACCGAGGGCGTGCAGGCGGTGATGGAGCGCGCTGGCGCGCGGCAGGCGCTGACTGGTGCGGAGGCCTACGACGACTATCTCGAGAACGTCGCCGCCGGTGCGCTGGGCGGCAGCGTGCCGGGCGCCGCGTCAGGCTTCCGCCGCAGGCTGCCGCAGAACGCGCCGGAGGAACAGTCCAGCGTTCCGCAGCAAGCTCCGCTGGCGCTACCGCCACCTGAGGCGGTCACCGTCGACCCCGAGGGGCAGGCGGTCACTGCGGCCCAGGCGTATGCGCGCGACGCGGCTGATGCGGCGTTTGCTCAGGAGCGGCAGAACATCGGCCTGACGCCGGATGTAAATCAGGCGCGCGCTCAGCACCCTGCGGCCGCGCCGGTGGCCACTCCGACGCTGCCGGATGGAAGCCCGGTACCGGACGCCTCGAATGGCCCGCTGTCGCGGGCAGTGAATGTTGCCGTGAACAATGGCGCAACGCAGGCTGCCGCCGACGTGCAGGCGATGACGGCCGCATTGCAGGGCGAGCCCGTTGCTCCCCGCCAGGGCGAATTGATCGAGAGCACCGCGCGCCGCTTGCCGTCCGCGCCGCGCGGCGTGGATCCGGCCACCGGGGAAGTGCTGCAGCGGCCGGGTGCTGATGAAATGCGCTCCTTCCTGCATCGGCAGATGGAGACGAATGGACGCATGCCGGCCGTGAGCACGCTGGCGCGCGCCATGGGTGTTGATGCGTCCGAGGCCCAGCAGGTGGTGAGCGATGTGTTCGCTGATCGCCGTGCCCTGAACGAAGAGGCGAAGACCAATGCACGAGCTGCCGGACGATCCGAAGCCGGACGAGGCGACCTGGCGCGCGGCGCTGTGGACGCTGGCGGGGTTCCAGTCGAAGGTGTCGCTGTTCCGCAGCCTGTTTCTGGCGCAGAAAGCCCCCGCAGCGCCCCCGCCACCGCGGCAGTTGAGCGGGCGGCGACTGAGCCCCTGACCGCTCCGTCGGTCGTCCAGGCCGCCGCAGCAGAGGCTGCGACGAGCCCGGCGAACGCGCGTCCCGAGCCGACCGAGGCGCAGAAGGAGGCCGGCAACTACAAGAAGGGCCATGCGCGTGTGGCTGGCCTGGATGTGTCGATCGAGAATCCGGCCGGCACCAGCCGCCGCCCCGAGTGGCCGCCGCTGCAGGACCACTACGGGTATTTCAAGGGTTCCAAGGGCGCCGACAAGGACCACGTGGACGTGTTCATGACGGACCGGGCAGAGGACGAGAGCCTGCCCGTTTTCGTGGTGGACCAAGTGAACAAGGATGGCTCCTTCGATGAACACAAGGTGGTCATGGGGGCGCCGTCGGAAGCGGACGCCCGACAGACCTATCTGCGCAACTACGAGCCGGGCTGGGGTGGCCTGGGCGGTATCACGCAGATGTCGCAGGAGGAGTTCCGCCGCTGGGTGAAGGATCCGAGCAAGACGACCGTGCCCGCTGCTGCCCAGCAGGTTCAACAAGCGGCACCTGGACGCGCCGCGATCGACACCCGCGAAGTGGATCGAGTCATGGGCGCAAAGGCGTCCGAGCTGACCACCGTGCGCAACGTCCACGGCGAAGCCTTCAAGGTGCGCAAGAAGGATCTGGAAGGTTCCCGCGTACTGCTGCCGACGTACGACGCCAGCGGAAAGCCCCGTATGACCAAGCAGGGCGTAACGCGCCTGCACCGGGACAACATCGCCAGCGATGAGCAGGTGGCCACCTACAACGCGGGTGCGAAAACGATCACCCGCCGTGGAGCCCGCAACACGAAGGAAGAGGGCTTTTCCAAGCCCGAGGTGGTGGAGCGCGAGATCAAGCGGCGTGGGCTGGATCCGGCGGACTATGAGGTGCGCAAGCACTTCGGCGGCTATGTGGGGGTGCTGAAGGACGCCCCGGACATCGCGATCAAGAGCCAAACGCCGACGGCCGGCAACGAGGGCCGGGGTGCCCAGCCGACCAGCAAGGGCGATGGCGCCGCGCGCACGGAAATCCATCGCAAGATCGACCAGGAGTTCGCGGAGAACCTCGAGGCCATCGCAGAGGAGGGCATCGGCGCCGGTGACACCGTGAAGTTCCGCTCCGGCGATGAGACCCTGGCTGCGGAGGTGATGGAGATCGACAACGAGCAGGGCACGCTGCAGGTCCGCCTCGAGAACGGTGCAATTCGCATCGTTCCCGGTCGGGTTGCGGTGAAGCCCGGTGGTGACGCCGCGCCGACGGGCAAGCCGGAGAAGAAGGCCAAGAGGGCCCCGCGCGCTCCCGAGGCAAGCGCGAACACCATTTTCACGGAAGATGCGGCCGAGAGGGCGCGTGCGACTCTTCGTTCCAAGCTGAGCCAGCTCAACTCCGGGATCGATCCTGAGATCCTGCAGGCGGGCATCACGCTGGCCGGGTACCATATCGAGAAGGGCGCCAGAACCTTTGCGGCGTACGCCCAGGCGATGCTGGCCGACCTTGGCGAGGGCGTGCGTCCATACCTGAAAAGCTGGTACATGGGAGTCAGGTTTGACCCGCGCGCAACCGATTTCGAAGGAATGGACAGTGCGGCCGCCGTTGAATCGGCCGACGTGGACGCAATCGCCGCTGCTGCGGCACAGACCGAGTACACCGAGCAGGGGAATGCTGATGAGCAACCGACTGGACCCGAACTGGGTGCGGCAGATCAAGCAGGAGCACAAGCGCCTGCAGGCCGACGAGGACGTGATGCACAACCAGGAGCTGCATCGGCGGATTCTGGCAACGTGGAAGGAAACCAACCCGGCACTGCTGGCGAGCCTGCAGCGCGAGGGGATGGCCGACGCACTGGCGTACGTGCTGCAGCAGAGAATGTGGACGGAGCAGGACGAGCTGATGGCAGCCGGGCTTCCGGTGACCGACGCGCGCGAACAGGCCGAGCGGAACAACCTGATGCTGGATCCCAGCGCCGCGGCGTAGCGAAGTCGCCGACGGAGGTCAGTCCGGCCAATCCTGGGCCGGGGAACTTCCACATCGCGGATCCGACCGCAATCGCTGGTGGCGGTCCGGTGGCTCGCTTCAAAAAGAGCCAGGCCGCGATCGAGCTGTTCAATGAGCTGTCTGCCGTGGGGCGAGAGCCCACGATTGAGGAGCAGGCTGTCCTTGCTGGCTACACCGGCTGGGGCTCCTTCGGCCAGGAACTGTTCCAAGGCACGTGGGAGCGGCCCCGTCCGAAGGCCGGATGGGAGCAGCGCGACGCGTGGCTGAGGGAGAACCTTGGCCGTGAAGCATGGGAGAGCGCGCAGCGCTCGATCACGAATGCTCACTACACGGACCCGCCGACGGTCGCCGCCATGTGGGACATGGTGAAGACCATGGGCTTCCAAGGCGGCCGCGTGCTCGAGCCGGCAATGGGCATCGGCAACTTCTTCGGGCTGATGCCGCAGGCACTGCAGCGGCGCAGCCAGCTCGCCGGCATTGAGCTGGACCAGACCACCGGCGGCATGGCCAAACTGCTGTACCCAGGCGCCAACGTGCGGGTGATGCCGTACCAGGAGTCGAAGACCCCCGACAACTTCTACGACCTGGTGATCGGGAACTGGCCATTCGAGAACACCGTGATTGCGGACCGGCGGTACCAGCGCCTGAACCCGCATCTGCACGACTACTTCTTCTTGAAGGCCCTTGACCAAACCCGTCCGGGTGGTCTGGTAGTGGGCATCACGTCCGCCGGCACCATGGACAAGAAGGGGTTCGGCGTCCGCGCAGAGCTGGCGAAAAAGGGCGAGCTGTTGGCCGCATTCCGCCTTCCGTCCGGAGCGTTCGAGGAATATGCCGGCACGCAGGTGGTCACGGACATCCTGATTCTGCGCAAGCGCGACGTGCCGTTGGCGCAGGCGATGGATGCCGGATGGATCGAGTCGAAGGAGCTGATGACCCCGGCCGGCGAGCCGGTGCTGGTCAACGAATACTTCCATGCCAATCCTGACCATGTAGTGGGGCAGATCGACCACGGGCAGGGCGCCAACAGTGCTCGGCCAGGGATGCTGGTACGCCGGCCGGCCGACATGGGCGCCGAGTTGCAGCGTATTGCCCGCCTCGTGCCGAAGGGGGCGTACCAGAAGGATGCCCGCCCGGCGCAGGTCAGCTACATCACCAATCACACGGCCGATCGCGAGAACGCCCTGACCAAGACGGAAAAGGGATTCTTCATCGTGCGCGGCGAGCACCTGGCGCCGGCCAGCGAGGTGATTGCCTACGCCGTCAAGGATCCGGCCAAGACGGCCGCGCGCGAGCGCCAGCTCTCGAGCCTGATCGATATGCGGCAGCAGTATGCGGCCCTGATCGAGGCGGAACGGGCCGGTACCGACGCAGAGCAGGCGCGCACGGCCCTTCGAGCCCTCTACGATGGCTTCGTGCAGGAGCATGGCCGGCTTGGAGCGAGCTACGGGCTGCAGTACCTGCGGAAGGTGGACGATCCGTTCTACCCGGCGCTGGCGGCACTCGAGGTTCCGGATAGTCGGACGCAGGGCTTCCGGCCCGCCCGGATCCTGACGGAAAGCACCACGCGTGGCGCTCGCCGCATTGAGAACCCCAGCGTGGCGGATGCCTTTGTGCTGGCCCGCAATCGGTCGATCAACCCCAGCGCCGCCGAAATCGCCGAGATCGCCAGCCGCCCCGAGGCCGAGGTCAAGGCCGAGCTGATCCAGCAGGGCGCCGTGTTCGAGCTCCCTGGCGGCGACATCGTGCCTTCGGACATCTACCTGTCGGGTAATGTCCGCGAGAAGCTGCGGCAGGCGCAGGCAGCCGTAGCGGAGGGCATGGGGCACATTCAGCGCAACGTGGACGCGCTGAAGGAAGTAGTGCCTGCCGACATTCCCTATTACAAGATCGAGACGCAGCTCGGCGCCACCTGGGTGCCGGTAGATGCCTACCGCGACTACATCGCGCACATGCTCGGTACCGAGAGTGCACAGGGTGTTGAAGTGTCCTTCTCGGCCGGCCGCTGGCGGGTCCGAATTCCCGATTCAATGAAGGGGAGGGCGGAAGCCCGGACCAACTTCGGAACCGACAAGGTGCCGTTCCAGCGCCTGATGAACGCGGCGATCTCGAATCAGACCATCACGCTGCATCGCCCTGCCAGGGACGGCGGAGGTGTGGATGTCGACGCAACGAAGGAGGTGACGGAGAAGATCGCCAACATCCGCGGTCGCTTCGCCGAATGGTTGTGGAGTGACGCCGAACGCAAGGTGGCGGTGGAACGCGAGTACAACGAGGTCCGCAACGCCTACGCAACGCCCAAGTTCGACGGTTCCTTCCTGAGCTTCGAAGGTATGGCGCTGTCGTTGGGCAGCGGCCCGTTCGACCTCCGCGACCACCAGCGGAACGCCATCTGGCGAGGCCTGGTGATGCGCAAGTCCATCAACGCCCATGAGGTGGGTACCGGCAAGACGTTCACCATGGGCGGTATTGCCGTTGAATCGCGGCGCTACGGCATTGCCAAGAAGCCCTTGCTGCTGGCGCACAACGCCAACAGCGCCAGCGTGGCTGCTGAGATCCAGATGATGTACCCGGCTGCGAAGGTTCTCTATGTGGACAACCTGTCGCCGGCGACCGTCGATGTGAAGCTGCGCCAGATCGCCAACGACGATTGGGATGCCGTGGTGCTGCCTCATTCCCTGATGGATCGCCTGACGTTCCGGAAGGACACGCTGATGGGATTGGCAGCGGAAGAGATCGCCCAGCTCGAGGAGGCCGCGCACGAGGCCGCCAGCGATGATGGAACGAAGCTCACGCCCGAAATGCTGGCGGACGAGGATGAGCTGAAAAAGCTGCGCTCGCCGACGGCAAAGGAGCTGGTGAAGATCCGCAATCGCATCCTGAACTCGATCCAGATCCAAGCCGACCGTGCGTCGCGGCCTGGCGCCATCCCGTTCGAGGAACTGGGGATCGACATGGTGCTGGTGGATGAGGCCCACGAGTTCAAGAAGCCGCCGTTCACTACCAAGATGCGCATGAAGGGCTTGCAGACCCAATCCTCAGCGCAGTCGATTGGACTGAACTTCCTCACGCGCTACGTCCGCACCAACAACAACGGCAACAACGTGCACCTGTTCACGGGCACCCCGGTCACGAACACCATGACCGAGGTGTTCCACCAGATGCGGTACGTGATGGCGGAGGAGATGGAGGCGGCCGGCGTCGACCAATGGGACGGCTGGTTCGGATCGTTTGCGCGCGAAGTGCAGGATGTCGAGCTGAACGCGGCTGCCGAATACGAGGCGGTCACCCGCCTGGCCGCCTTCATCAACGTGCCCGAACTGCGCCGGATGGTCGGGCAGTACATGGACGTGGTGTTCGCCGATGACATGCCGGAAATGCGGCCGCGCCGCACGGCCTCTGGCAAGCGGCTGGGCGACAAGACGTTGACCGAGGCCGAGAGCGCTGAGCTGCTGAACGGCCGCACAGAAGGGGCCAAGGATCGGCCGTACAAGAAGGTGGTTGTTGAGACGGCAGACCTGACGGCGCCGCAAAAGGCTGCCTTCGAGCGCATCCAAGGGTATGCCCGCTCCTGGCGGGGCATGACCAGCAAGGCCCGAAAGGAGGCCATGCTCGCCGGCTTGCCCGAGTCGCCCATCATCACCGAAGGGCTGGCGAACAAGGCAAGCCTGGATGTTCGCCTGCTGGACGGCGAGAAGTTGGCCGGCCAAGAGGGCCGCGCGGAGGATGACCCGAACAGCAAGGCCAGCCGCCTCGTGCGTAACGTCGCGGACCTCTACCGCAGCCATCCGGAGGCGAATCAGGTCATCTTCACCGAGCTGGGGATCTCGACCACCGCCACCCGCAAGGTGGGCCCGGTGGGAGCGCGCATGGACCAGCGCTACAAGGTGTTCTCCACGATCCAGGACGTGGTGGCTCGTCTGGTCGAGCAGGGCATCCCGCGCGACCAGATTGCCCTGGTGGATGGGTCGACCAGCAAGGAAAAGCGCAAGGAAGTTGCCGACCGCATGAACCGGTCGGAAATCCGTGTGGTCATTGGCAGCACCGCATCGCTGGGTGTCGGCGTCAACATGCAGCGCAATCTGCGGGCCATGCACCATCTGGACGCACCGTGGATGCCCGGCGACCTCGAGCAGCGCAACGGGCGCGGTCATCGACAGGGCAACCAGTGGAACACGGTGCTCGAGTACCGCTACCTGACGGACCGACTCGATGGCCGCCGCTGGCAGGTGCTCGCGGTGAAGGATCGCTTCATCAAGGCGTTCCTGCGCTCCAAGGGCGATGAGCGAGTAATCGAGGGAGAGGCGGCAGCGGAGGAGCAGAGCGACATCCTGCAGACCTTTGCGGAGGCGGCTGGCGATCCGCGCATCCTGATCCGGGAAAAGCTCCGCAAGAAGATCGAAGGCCTGCAGTCGAGGGAGCGCCTGCACAGCCGCGGCATCGCTGATTCGCAATCCAAGATTCGCTCGATCAGTAACCGTGCGGACCGCAATGAGGTGGTGCTTTCGAAGATCGAAAAGGCCGGCGCGGTTGACGCCGTGGACACCTTGGTGGCGATGAATGCCGGCAAGGGCTTCTCCATGGACGTTGACGGCAGGGCCCATGCCGACCGGAAGGAAGCGAGCGAGGCGATCGGGAAGTGGATCTCGGCCAACATGCGTGTTGGTGATGGCCCGGAGCGAGTGGCCACCTTCGGCGAGTTCCCGGTGAAGGCCATGTGGGACCGCTACGCGGAGGTGCCGCACCTGGTGCTGGATGTGCACGGCGTCGAGATCACGTCGAACCAGCCCACCGTGGCGAGCCTGGAGGCAGCGCTGCGCCGCTACCCGGTAGAAGTGCGGGAGCTGGCCGAAGGCATCGCCGAGGATCGCGCGACGGCGGAGCGGTTGCGCAAAGCCACGACGGAGCCCTTCCACATGGGCGACCAGCTCAAGGCGGCCGAGAAGGCGCTTGTGGAGCTTGAGCGCGACATTCAGGCCAATCCGGTTCCACCGCCGGCATGGCTCCGCAGCGGCGCTCCCGTCGAGACCGAGGTGGTTTGGAACGGCAAGACGTTCGAGGTGACCGGCCACCGGTGGACCGCTGACGGCTGGTTCGTGGTTGGCCGCGACGCACGCGGCGAGGTGGCCATTCCGTACGCGGAGGCGACCGACGGCCAGGGCATGCCGCTGTACGAGCCGCGCACCTTCGAATCCCCGGTGCTGGTGGACAAGAAGGCGGCACCGGCTGAGGCCGTGAAGCTGTCACGGCCGGCTGAGGTCGCCCACCGCGGCATTTCGGCAGCCCAGGCCAAGAAGGCGATCGGCACGGTGACTGCGAAGTGGGGCAGCGAGGCGCCGGCGGTGGTGGTGCTGGAAAGCCATGCCGATCTGCCAGCACGGGCAAAGAGCGATCCCGAGCACGTGAGCGCGGAGGGGTTCTACGACGACTCGACCGGGACCGTCTATCTGGTGGCCAACAATCTGAGCAGCCCGCAGCGCGCTCTGCAGGTGCTGTCGCATGAGGCGGTGGGGCATTTTGGTATCGAAGCCATCACCGGCGACCGCACGTGGGCGGACATTGCGCGGACGATTGACCGCATGCGGGCCGGAGGAAAGCACGCCGCCCTGTTTGCTGAGATCGACCGCCGCTACCGGGGCGCGAATCGGGAAATCGGTATCCGCGAGGCCGTGGCCGTTATGGCCGAAAAGGGCGTTCGCAACAGCGTGATCGATCGAGCCGTCACGGCGGTGCGCAACTTCCTGCGGCAGCTCGGGTTCACGCTGCAGTTGAGCGAAGCGGAGCTGAGGCAGCACCTGGTCGCGGCGTCGCGATATGTCCGAGGCGGAGCGCGTCCGCGCGCGAGCAGTGCAGGTGCTGGCCTGGCCTTCTCCCGCACTGCCGGCGACCTCAACCAGTCCATTCCGGTAGTCGATGTCACGGTGGGCGACATATCGCCGGACCTGCCGCCGAAGGAGGCCCGTCGCGTGGCTCGCGACTACCTGGTGCGCATGCGCGATGCCGGCACGGTGATGCACAACGACGACAAGGGCTGGGACATCGGCCTCACCCGTCGTTCGATCAATGAGCTGGTGAGTTTCCGACCCGAGAAGCTGCTGCTGGTGCCGGCGCTGCCGCAGATCACGAAGGCGGCGGTACTGGGACGGTCACGCCCGAACGCGGACACGTCTGCGGTGAACCCGTCTGGCGATTCGGTGGTGGCCTATCACGACTTCTACGCACCGGTCCGGATCGGCGACGACCTGCGTGTGGCCCGCGTGGTGGTGCAGGAGCAGCGCAACGGGAAGTTCGCCTACGACCTGCAGCAATCGGATGTTCTGGAAAACGTAAGCCCCGCAGAAGCCGTGCGCGAACCCGGTCACATCCAAGGCGCGTCACGGCCCACAACGGGGCTCACGGCGCTGACCCTATCGCAGTTGCGGGATGCGGTCAATTCCGTGGATCGCCCCGGTTGGGTTATGTCAAGACCCGATCAGGTCCGCAGCCCCGAATTCAGGGAGTGGTTCGGTCGGTCGCAGGTGGCCGATGCCAGCGGCGATCCGAAGGTCGTGTACCACGGTACCGGCGAGGAGTTCTGGTCGTTCGATCCGGCAAGGCTGGGCCGTTCTACCGGGCACATGACGGCGCCACTGGGCTTCTTCTTCGATGAGAGCAAGGCGAAGGCGAAGCGGTACGCCGAGAAGGCCGCAGACGGTGTTCCCGCCGATGAGCGCGTGATCGACGCCTACCTGTCGCTGCAGAATCCCAAGCCCATGACCCTCGATCAGTTCCTCGCTGTCGATTCCTTCGAAGAGGCGAAGGCGCTTCGCTCGGCCCTCAAGGCTGAGGGGCATGACGGTATCCACCTTGCTGAAATCGGGCAGTGGATCGCGTTCGAGCCTGGTCAGGTGAAGTCGGCCACGGCCAACACCGGCGCGTTCAATTCGCGTAACGCCGACATGCGCTATTCGAAGCCCGATCCGGAGGCCACTGTTGCGGCCGTGGACGCCGCGTTGGGTGGACCGTCGAGCCGTGTGGCGGACAAGCTGAAAGCGATGTTCAGGGGGCTGAAGCCCGAGAATCTCCGCGAGAACACTCGGCCGGCCTGGCTCGGTGCGCTGACCTTGCGGCATCTGGCCGAGCTGGGCAGCGACTTGCATCTGCAGCAGGTCGCGGCCTACGCGGACCGAGTGCAGCAGATGGCTACCGACCGCAACATCATGCAGGAGGAGGCCGCAGGGATCGCGGATTCCTGGGAGAAGTTCCAGCGCAAGGACCGCGCCGGGGCTGATGCGACCGCGAACCTGATGCACGACACCACGATCGAGGGTGTCGACCCGTCCCAGGACTATGTGCCGTTGCGTACCGGCGCCACCCGCCGCGGTCCCGACGAGATCGTCACCCCTGCCAGCATCGAGCGCCGTAAGGCCTCGGTGGCAGAGGACATGCGCCAGGCGCGATCGTCGGAGGCTGTGGGCCGCCTGGAGGCCGAGCTGCAGGCACTGGATGACTTGCTCGCACAGGAGCAGGCTCGAAAGGCGGTCTACCCCGAGTTGGTCCGGCGCTTCCTGGCGCTGCCGGCCGCCGGCCAGCAGCTCTACCGCACCGCCAAGCAGGCCTACGTCCGCCAATCGGAACAGATGGAGCAGGCCCTGATCGACCGCATCGAAGCACTGCAGGCCGACCGGAAGTCCAAGGCGACGATGGTGAGCCAGATCCGACAGCAGTTCGAGTCGGCGCGTTTGAATGGTCCCTACTTCCCGCTGCAGCGCTTCGGTCAGTTCTGGATCTCCGCCACGGACGCTGCTGGCGAGCCTGCCTTCCTGATGTATGAGAAGGTCGAGCAGTGGCGGGAGGCACAGCGGGAGCTGCCCGCGCGCGGCTTCACCGTGAAGAAGGCGGGCCGCAAGCTCGATGAGGCCCGCAGCCTGGCCGGTGCCAGCGGCGGCTTCATGGCCGACCTGCAGGAGCTGCTGGCCAACGCCGGCATTGACGAGAGCACACGCGACGACGTGTACCAGCTCTACCTGCGCACGTTGCCGGAGCTGTCGGTGCGAAAGCACCAGATCCACCGCAAGGGCACGGCCGGCTACAGCGCAGACGCCCTGCGGTCGTTCTCGTCAAACCTCTTCCACGGTAGCTTCCAGGTCGCGCGGCTTCGCCATGCCCACGAGCTGGACGCCGATTTGATGGACATGAAGGCAGCCGTTGACCGGTTGACCGAGAGCGATCCGGAGCGCGCGGCCAAGGGGGCGGCGCTCTATAGCGAAATGAACAAGCGGCACGAGTGGGTGATGAACCCCAAGGACTCCAAGACGGTCAGCGGGCTGACTTCGCTGGGCTTCGCCTGGTACCTGGGCACCACGCCGGCGGCCGCGCTGGTCAACCTGTCGCAGACGGCCATCGTTACCTTCCCGGTGCTGGCCGCCCGCTTCGGGGTCGGCAAGGCGTTCTCGGCCCTGTCGTCCGGGATGGGCCTTGCGCTGCGCACCGCGACGGGCGACATCACCGGCAACCTCAATGCGGAAGAACGTGCGGCGTACCACGTCTGGCGCACGTCGGGCGCGATCGACAAGTCCCAGGCGCACAACCTGGCTGGCCTGTCGGAAACGGACACCCGCGCCTTTAACCCTGCGGTGCGCAAGGGCATGCAGGTGATCTCCTGGTTGTTCCACAAGGCGGAGGTAGTGAACCGAGAGGCAACCGCGTTGGCGGCCTTCCGCCTTGCGCGCCAAGGTGGCCAGACGTTCAACGAGGCGGTGAAGTACGCCGGTGATGTGGTGACGGAGAGTCACTTCGACTACAGCAACGCCAATCGCGCGCGCTTCATGCAGAGCAACGCAGCTAAGGTGCTGCTGCTGTTCCGGCAGTACAGCCTGAACATGACGTGGTTCCTGTGGAGAAACCTGTACCAGTCGATCAAGGGCCAGGCACCGGAGGTCCGCCGCGAGGCGCGCACGAAGCTGGGTGGGGTGCTCGGCATGACTGGCCTGTTCGCTGGCCTGATGGGCATGCCGCTGACCTCGGTGATGTTCGGACTGGCTGATGCCGCGGCGTCGGCGTTCGGCGATGACGACGACGAGCCGTTCGATTCGGAGGTGGCGTTCCGCAACTTCCTTGCCGATCTGCTGGGCGCGGATGCGGCCAGAATCTTGGCAAAGGGGCCGGTCGACTACTTCACCTCGGCCAGCATCGGCAGCCGCGTGAGCCTCAACGATCTGTGGTTCCGCGAGCCCAACCGCGAGCTGGAAGGCAAGGAAATGGCCGACTATCTGCTCGAGCAGGCCGGTGGCCCGTTGTTCGGCGGGATGCTGGTCAACACGCTGCGCGGCCTGGCACAGGTCCAAGAGGGGCACACCTGGCGCGGCGTCGAGACGATGATGCCCAAGGCGGTCAAGGACGGCATGAAGTCGGTCCGCTACACCACTCAGGGCGTCAACACCCTGCGCGGCGACCCTGTGATCGAGGATCTTGGGGTAGGCGGTTCGCTGTTGCAGCTCGCGGGATTCTCGCCTGCGAGCCTCAACGAGCGGTACGAAGGCATCAACGCGGCCAAGAACTACGAAAAGCGCCTGCTTGACCGCCGCTCATCGCTGCTGAATGCCTACGCGATGGCGTGGCGGGCGGGTGACGCCGATACGGTCACGAAGGTGTTGGGCAAGATCCGCTCGTTCAACGAGGCTCAGCCGGAGCTGGCGATCAACACGTCCACCATTCGCGACTCGCTGCAGGCCCGCATGCGTTACAGCTCCCGAGCTGAGGGTGGCGTTGTGCTGAACCCGAAGATCGCTGACAAGGCGCGGGAGGAGGCGCGCTTCGCCGAGTAGTCAGCGCCTGGGGCGGAGCATCCTCTCGGCAATGATCGGGAGGGTGCATTGCCTGGGGTCGGCAGGATGCCCGACGTAGCCCGTCGGGCACCCGCCGAAGAAGCCGCGCTTCACGAACTGCGGCACGTCTTTTTCACAGCGATCCACATTCGCCGCCGGCGCGTGCTGGCCGTCGGGGCACACCTTGAAGCACGACTTGCCGACCGGCTTGAAGCCGGCAGCGCACTGCGGCTGCGCGTAGCGCGCATATGGGTTTGGTTCTTCGGCAGCGGCAGCGGTGGCAGCCAGAGCCAGGGCGAGCGCGGCGATGATGCGGAACATGACGATCCTCCTGATGTCAGGAGCGAATGATCGCCGGGTGCGGCCGGCGTGTCGAATCGTTCCGCTACAGCGGCGCTGGCAGCGCCTCAGTGGTCAGCTCCTCGCCAGCCCGCCATTCGCCGGTCTGCCGGTCAACGTGTAGCACCCGCGTGCTGCCGCGCTTGGCCACCAGCACCAGATCGATGGTTCCCTTCCATGACCGGGTTTGGACGGGCTCTATCCCGCGATGGTAGATGGCGATTCGCTCGAATGTATCTGCGACCATCTGGCGAGCCTTGATACGGGCGTCATAGTCGAGCGCACGCACACCCTCCACCAGATCGGCCCAGGCCTGCGCCAGCGCCGGCGGCGGCGTGGCGGCAGCGCTGGACAGCTCGTGCTCGAGCGCGTCCACCTCGGCCTGCTGTCCGGCCAGCGTCTCTTCCAGCTCGCGGGCACGGCGCATGAAAGCAGCCGGGGCCTGGCCGGCGGCCGCCGAAAGCAGGGCATCGGTTACTTTTTCGATCTTGGCGGTGGTGTCGGCGACGGCCGCGCGGGCCACAGCGAGCTGGCCACTGATGCTGGCCTCCCGATTGCCCCCCTCGTGGAGCCGGGTCAGGTTCATCTGGTCGGCGCAGAAAGTCATAAGCGCGTGCTCGATCGGTACCACGCTGCAGCTCCCGGAAACCGCGCAGCCCGAGCCCTGGGAGTTGCCGACGCAGATCATGCGGCGGTGCCCGTGCTGCGGCTGGCCATCCGCCCGGCGACCGCGATTCATCAGGTTCTGCGCAACCATGGCCGAGCCGCAGTATCCGCAGTAGGTGACACGCATGCCGGCGATCAGGCTGGGGATCTCGCTGGTACCCTTGCGGCGGATGCGCTGGCCGGCGACGTGCTGCAGGTCGGCAAACTCTTCTGCCGTCAGCAGGGGCGGGTAGTAGCCCGGCAGCCGGTACTCCTGGCCTTCCACCTCGAGCACCTTCTCACCCACCAGCGCCCGATTGCGGACGATCTTGTAGAGCTGGCCGGCGGGGTTGCCTCCGTTGGTGATCTGCAGTCCCTGCTCCTCGAGGGCGCGCATGATGGTGACCGCGCCATTGCCCTCGCGGAACATGCGGACGGCCAGCCGGACAGCCTCGGCTCGCTCCGGCACCAGCTTGAACTCGCCGGGCTTGGTCAGTTCCAGCCAGTGGGGGTCACGCCCGTTCCGGATAACCCCGCGCCAAGTGCCGGCGATCCAGCCCTGGCATTGCCGGTGAATCGCGGCGCGCACGCGTTTGCTCTTGGTGTCGGACTCTTCGTGGGCCCGGATCATCACCAGCAGGCTGTAGACGAGATCCATGGGCTGGGCCTTGAGCCCGGCCCTGTTGTACTCGCGGCCGTCACTTGCGGTCACCACGGTGATGCCTGCGTTGATGATCTGCGCCAACTGGGCCTGCGCCTGAATGGGCTCGGCGCGGCTGAGGCGGTCCAGGCCCTCCACGATCAGCACCGACCCGGAGGGGATCCGTCCCTCATCTATGGCCGCCAGGAACACCCCGAGGGCACCCTTTTTCACGTGGCGCTGGTGGTAGGCGGAAAGGCCCTCGTCCTGCATGGAAAGGGCCGAATCCAGGGTCATTCCGTGCTCGGAGGCCCAGCGGCGAGCGTACTCGAGCTGGCGGTCGGCACTGCTGCCGGCCGCCTGCTTGGGATCACTGAAGCGCAAGTAGCTGTAAACTCTCGCCTTTGTAGCCATAGAGCCAGGTGTCGCAGTGTCGGATCGCAGGAGTATAGGGTTTATTTCTTTAGGGTGCCCTAAAGATCGGTGAAATATACTCCTGCTGCCGGGTCACTTGTTCGCGCCCGGCTTCTGCAGCACCCGCATATGGCCCTTGCCGATCAGGAAGTTTCGGTAGGCCAGTACCGACGCATCCCACGCGGCCTTCGCTACCTCCGGGCCGGCAGCCAGCACGCGACCATCCGCGTCCACCACCGCCAACGATGCCGGTCGGCCGTCGGAGCCCACCACCGTAATGCCTTCGAACACCACCGCAGAAATGACTGGTGGGGCCTGTTCGTTGTCGCACTTCATGCCGCGTCCCTCATCAAGCTCATCACCAGGGCCTTCGCCGTGCGGTTCGGTACCGCGTTGCCGATCTGCTTTGTGATCTCGGTGGCGGTACCGGCGAAGTCGTAGACCTCGCCCTCGTCATCGAACGACGTGGCGCGGGCAAGTTCGCGCCAGTGCAGCATTCGGTAGTTGATGTCGATCACCACCTCGTCGGCCAGCTCGGCGGCCGGCTGTGCCAACCCCAGCTCACCACGGTTGGCGCCGGTGATTGTGGGGAGCGGTTCGTCCATGCCGTGCGTCCGGACATCGCCGTGATGCGTGACAGGCAGCGTGAACGGCTCCGCCAGTGCCAACGACTCCGACGTGGTGATCGTCGCCAGCGGTTCGCTGACGGCCCGCATGTCCCGTGTCCGGCCCGCACCAACGTTGCCGCGCATCACGATGGGTTCCGCGAGCGCGACCTCGTTGGAGCCAGTGAGCGCCGGTACCGGATCACTGGCGTCAAGGATCCTGCTGGCAGGATCGCGGCCGTCGCTGTCGCCATGGCCGGCGCGCATCAGCACAGGCTCGGCCAGGCCGAACCGTGCCTTGGTCGTTACTGCCGGTACGGGCTCCGCGATCGAGGACGCGGTGAGCCCTGATCCGCCGCCGTAGTACGGCGCCACCAGCGGCATGGCCACCGCCTGGTCGCCGCCCTTGGCGGTGGTCACCGTGCGTATCGGCTCGGCCACCGAGCGGGGCACGCCCGCGCTGCTGGTGTTCGAAGTCGGGACGATGATGGGTTCCACCAATTGCGGCCGCGCACAACCGGGGCGCTGGCTGCCCGCGCCGCCGGTTGTGATGGTCGGTAAGGGCTGGTCCAGGTCGCGGGCTACGCCGCCGCTGCTGGTCGCCAGCACCAGCCCCACATGGGTGCCGCCGGCCGTGAGGGTCGGCACGGGCTCGTCCGTGGACCGAGAAGCGGACTGCAGGTGTTGCTCGCTGGTGCCGCGCAGGTTCAGCAGCATCGAGTCGGCGTGGACCAAGCCCAGCTCGACGGCCTCTTTCCGAGTGAACACCAGACGCGGTTGCCTGCCGTCGAGGAGCGCCTGCACGGCGTCGACGTAGGGCTGGGGCCAGTTGTACTTCACGGAGCCCGCGAGGATGCGGCGAAGAGTATTCGGCTTCAGCGCCTTCTTCCGGTGGAAGATGCTCTTGCCGGTCATGGTCCAGTCGATAACCTCGCGTGCACCGCGCCACCGCTGGCGGGTACCGAACAGGTCGGTACCGCCCACGCGGTCGTGAGTGAACTCGGGCCACGTCAGGCGCTTCCCGTCGCTCCGGCCGATCAGGAAGAAGCGACGACGGGTGGTCGGGTCGCCATAGTCGGCGCAGCAGACCACCTTCCAGTCGACCTTGAAGCCCACCGCTTCCAGCGCCGCTACCCAGGCGCGGAAGTATTCGCCCTTGCGGCTCGGGATAGGCCGGCCGGTAACCAGGCTGCAGGGGCCCCAGTCCATGAACTCCGGCACGTTCTCGACCAGGATGCGCGCGACACGCAGCTCGGTGCACCAGCGGACCACGTGCCACGGATCCATGCGCTGCTGATCGTGCACAGGACGGCCGCCGCGGGCCCTGCTATGGAACACGCATGAGGGCGCAGCGATGAGCAGGTCGAGGCGCCCCTCGGGCACCAGCGAGAGAGGCAGGGCGGATTCCAGATCAGCGCAGTGGATGCGGTCAGCATCTTCCCGATGGTTGCGGCGGTTCGTCTCGATGGCCACCGGCCAGTGATTCACGCCGATCAGCTTCACCGGCCGATTGAGCTGCCGCATGGCGCGCTTGGCGCCATTCGACAGGCCACCAGCACCGCAGAACAGGTCGCCGATGAGGGCCGGCCGGGTGCGTGTCTTGGTCCGCGTGACGCGGATCTCGGGCGAGCGGGAGCCGTCAGCCATTGGTAGGTTCCTTCATGAAACAGATCCAGTGCGTGCCGGCGCGCTTGCCGGATGGGTGCCCGAAAAGAGGAACTGCATCGGTCAGGGCCAGTACGTCCCGCGTGGCCACCTGGACTTCAGACCATTTGAAGATCAGAACGCCCTCGGGGCGAAGCACGCGGAAGCACTCCGCAAACCCCGCACGCAGGTCCGCACGCCAGTCCTTACTGAGCCGGCCGTACTTGGCGGCCAGCCAACTGTCTCTGCCAGCGCGCACCAGGTGCGGCGGATCGAACACCACCAGCGGGAACGAGTCGTCGGCGAAGGGCAAAGCACGGAAGTCCAGCAGGCAGTCCGGGTGGATGGACAGCACGCGGGTGCCATCGGCGCGGTGGGTGCGGTCGATCACCGTGATGGTTTCGTGCCGCAGGTCGCCGAACAGGACACGCTGGTCGCTGGGGTCGAACCACATCATGCGGCTGCCGCAGCACGGGTCTAGCACGGCGGGAAGCTGGTCAGCCATTCGCTGCCGCCTCCCGGCCGCCAGCCTGGATCGTCAGGATCTCATCGACCGACAGCCCCTTGCGGTATGCCACCGCCCGCGCCTCAGCGGCCGCGACGAACTGTCGACCGTCTGCAGAGCCGAGCCAGTTGGCCAAATGGTCGAACACCTCGATTTCCAGCGCATCCCGGCACACCGTTGGTTTCTCCCAGTCCGCACTGGTCAAATAGTCGGATGACCGGAAGCCGCGGTTGCAGAACGAATGGCGGCGATTCTGCTCGTGCCACTTCCTGAGCACGCTGCAGTCGAAGAGTGGGTCGTTGGTCGTAGGGCCCTTCACCCGCAGGTGCCAGATGATAGAGCCGCCCACGTTGGTGCCCAGCCAGGTGACGAAGGTTGCCGCGATCCGCGAATAGCGGTCGGTCAGTAGAACCGGCATGTTGTGGAGGATGTGACCCAGGGGGCCTGCGAGCTGCTCCTCATCGTCCAGATCCCAGTGGTCTTCGCACTGCGCGCGCACCAGTAGGTGCCACTGGTCCCGGTAGGCATGCTCGGCCGGGTGGTGCTCCCGCGAGCGCGTCGGGAGCGACGGCTCGTGGCTCAGAACTTCGCATGCACCGATCACGCCGGCACCCCCGACGGGCCATTGCCCACCGCATGGCTGCCTATCAAGGCGCGAAACTCGGCGATGACCTCGGTCGCGATGCGCTCCACGTAGGTGCGCTCATGCTTCTTCACGTGCTCATGTCGCCCGCTCAGCATGTTGCCGGCCACGTAGTCGGCATCGCACGCGGCAACGAACTGCATCACCGTGCGGTCGCCCATAGCGCCCCAGAACCCGCACCATGCCTGCCCGTAGCAGGTCACCACGATTCGGCCACGCCCCAGCTCGTAGTCCTGCACGAAAACGTTGATCGGATCGAGCCCATTGCGACGTGGGATCTCGACCAGGCGGATGCCGTGCGGCATCTGCCCCAGGTCCACGGGCTGCGCAGCCGCATCGGCACGCGCCGCTTTCCAGAACGGCTCAGCCCAGTGACCGGCCGGCGGCGGCGTGTGGCCCTGCGCGCCGACCATCAACGTGCCGGTGATCACGTCGCACACGCGGGCGCGGATACCTGCCGGGTCGGCATCGAGCGAGTAGGGCAGGTCCAAGGCCTGCGCAGGCACGGATGCATCGGCGCTGCCCGGCAGCGGGGTGTCGAAGTGCAGCGCGTTCTTGGCTTCCTGCTTCGCCCTGATCTTCGCCATCACATCGGGCTGGTTGATGCGAGCCAGCTCGGCGTCGCCAGCAGTGTGCATGTCGAGGCCCGCCACCCAGCAGTAGCCGGCCAGGGTGACCATGACTCCGCCGACCTCCTGCGCCGGATCGCCGTCCGGGCGACCGAACACGTAGTCAACCAGGGTGGGCACGCGCGCCTTGTCGTAGCCGTGAGCCTGCAGCAGTTCCAGCACTTCTTCCAGCAGGCGGTCGCCGCGCTCGGTCATGTTGCTGTAGAGCGACGGCAGGAAGCACTGGCCCATCCACTCGGCAACGCCAGCCTGGAAGCTGCTCCCCACCGGCTGGCGGGAGGCGAGTGCAGCCTGCAACGTCTGCAGCTCTTGCGGTGCGACGACGACCCCGGTAGCAAGGGCCGATCCGCCGCTCGCCGTGTCACGGAACCAACGCGCTTGCGGACGGGCAAGCAACGTATCGAGGAGGTGGGCAGGGTTCATCGTGCGGCCTCCTTCTTGGCGCGGATCTCGGTGCGATCGATCTCGATCTCTTCCGGCGCATCGAATGCCAGGCGGACCTGGCCGTTCCTGATCTCGGTGACAACAATGCGGATGTTTTCCCCGATAACGATGGACTCGCCGGGGCGGCGCGTGAGGATGAGCATGTGGGTTCTCCAAATTCCATGGAGCCGGCCGCCGGCGCGGCCGGCGTATCAGACGTAGCGGGTCAGGCGGAATGCCTGCTCGAGGGCGTCGAACAGCGCGCCGACCTCACCGACCTGCAGCACGAACCGGGCATCGATCTCGGCCCGTCGGCTGTCCACGTCAGTGACATCGAGCTGATCCACGGCCCCCTCGAGGAAGCGCAGCTTGCGGACGGTCAGATCCTCACCGAGGAGGAACGACAGCCGATCCCTGAACACGAGCCCCAGTTTCGTGACCTGCTTTCCTGCGTCCAGGTGCTTGTCGATCTCGTCGCAGCGCAGCTCCTGGTTGTTGCACTTCACCACTGCGCCGCCCTGTACGGGATCACGCAGCTCCGCTTCCTCGCCGAGGCTCATCCCTTCGGGCAACGGCTCGCCGGCGATCCAGCCCGTCAGAACGGCACGGGGGGACACCTCTGCGTTGACCGGCATGGCAGGGAAGGAGCCGAGTGCGCCCCGGATGGCGGACATCATGTTTTCGCCGGTCTTGCGGCTGGACGTGTCGACAAACACCACGCCGCGCGCGTGGTCGAGGTACATGTCGTTCCGCCGATAGGTCACGAATGCTTTGGGCAGCAGCTCGTGTAGCAGATCGTCCTTGATACGCTTCCGCTCGCGGCCACCTGGTCGGCGCCCCTCGCTTTCCTCGATTTCGGCCAGCTTGCGCTCGAGCATCTGATGGATGACGGCTGCCGGAAGGATCTTCTCCTCTTCGCCGATGGTCAGCCACAGCGCCCCAGCGACCTCGTGGGAAAGCGGCTCGCCATCACCGCGGCCGAAAGGCGACACGAAGCCTGCGGAGTTGTACTCCAGCGGTCCGACCGGCTTGAGGGCGGATGCCTCGAGGCCATCCTGCAGCTCGAACATCGTGATCTGCGGCGCGCGGAACATGGTCAAATTGCGAAAGAACATGTGATTCTCCTTCTCGCCGCGTCAGGCGTTTTCGTGGTCGGCCATGGCCCAGTGGATTTCACGGCACGCCACCATGTCGGCGTGAGCTGTGTGAGCGCCGTCGAACTCGCGCCCCAGGAAATGCCTGTGCGCGTCGATCAGCTTCGGATTCTTGGTCATGCCCATCAGCGCCTTGGCCGCCTTGGCGGTGCACTGCGCGGTGCCTGCCTTCCATTCGTCCGCGACTTGTGCCGTCGCATAGCGCTTCAACGCGATGCGGAGGATCCGGGCATCGAAAGATTCGACATGGCCAATGCGGACATCCGACAACCGCCACATGTCGAGCACCAGCTCGGTCACAAGGCTTTCGTCAAGGCCACATTGCTCGGCCTGCTCGTTGGTGATCCCGTGAATGCGAGTTACTTCCTCGGGTATGGTCCAGCCGTCCGGCTTCACGAGCACATCGATGGACGAGATCACTTTGCGGGTGGTCGCATTCACCAGCGATGCGGCGACCTGCACCAGGTGCGGCTGGTGGGGAGCGTCGGACGGTTCGCTGAAAGCTGGGAGGCCGGTGGTTTCAGTGTCGTAGAAGAAAATCAGGGACATCGTTGATCTCCAATCAGGCGCGGAAGCGCCAAAGGGGTTTGAGGGAGCAGTTGGATGAGGCCGCCGGGGCTGCGCCGGCCTTCTCGATGCGCTTCTTGATCGATGCGCGTTTAGTCACGGCGCCCCAGCTCCGTGCGTCTGGCGGCGGTGGCAGCCCATTTGCTTCTGCCCAGCGCCTCGCCTCCTCGATGAGGAAAGGCTCGGCATGCTGGCGGGCGAACGCGACCAGCAATCCCAGTGCCTGTCCGCTCCACTCGCTTTCAACCCGGTTGGCGTGGTTGACCGCGCGCTCCATTCCGAGCTGTGCGCGTTCAAGCGCAGGCGT
>Ga0228674_1000119_pt1 | contig 60743 bp, 65 predicted proteins | sample 1D_rmetaG_FD_189054 | JGI IMG/M metagenome (GOLD analysis project Ga0228674, IMG submission 189054) | Seawater microbial communities from Monterey Bay, California, United States - 1D_r | ecosystem: Environmental > Aquatic > Marine > Coastal | place: USA: California | collected 2016-09-26
AAAATACACTCAGTAACAAGTAAGGAATACAAACATTATGAAACTTCATTATTTATTAACTGTATTAGCACTGGCGAGTTCACTAGGCTTTAATCCACCTGTTATGGCCGCATCAGACCACGGTCATGGTGATAGCCATGAAATGCATGGTGACAATAAAATAGCTATGGAAAAAGAAGGACCTCATGGCGGAAAATTATTAGAAGAGGGTAAATTTTCTGTCGAAATCACTATCTATGAATCAGGGATTCCACCTGAAATGCGTTTGTATGTTTATAAAAATAATAAACCAATCGCACCAGAAAAAGTCGATGATATTGTGATTACGTTATCGCGTTTGGGTGGTGAACAGGATATTTTGCAATTTTATCCAGAGCGAGATTATTTAGTCAGTGACAAAGTGGTGACTGAACCCCACTCGTTTGAAGTTGAAGTCAGTGCTAAATTTGAAGATCGGCAACTCCATTGGCACTTTGAGAGTCATGAGGGGCGAGCTGAAATCAGTGATCGCTTAGTTAAGCTGGCAGGGGTGAAAACTGATAAAGCAGGTCCTCAAACTTTACGCTTTATTGAGACTTTGTTTGGCGTTATTGAAATACCACAAACCCAGCGTTCTTATGTCTATGCCAGCTATCAAGGTATGGTTGAAAAAATTCACGTAAATATTGGCGATAAGGTTAAAAAAGGCCAAACCATCGCTACAGTCCTAAATACGAAAACGCTACAACGCTACAAAGTTATAAGCTCGTCTTCAGGCGAAATAACCCAGCGTATGGTTAACCCCGGTGATCGGGTTGGTAATAATGCTTTGATAGAAATCGCTGATTTATCCAAGGTGTGGGTGGAAATGTCAGCTTTTCCTGAGAGTATTGAGAAGCTGAAAGCTGGTCAATTATTTACGATTAAAGACTTGCATCAGCATGAAGTAGCTAAAGGAAAAATTAGTTATATCTCCCCGATGATGACCGGCGGCCATATTGCGCGGGCTCGTGCAGTGATTGACAACAAAAATGGTCACTGGCGTCCTGGCATGCATGTAAAAGCGGATATTGAAGTTGATAGCCGTGAAGTGCCTATAGCAGTGAAAAGCACTGCTTTACAGAGCTTTAGAGACATGCCTGTAGTCTTTGCCCGATATGACAATATCTTTGAAGTACGTATGTTGGAAATGGGCGAAACCGACGGTGAATATATTGAAGTATTAGGTGGTTTGAAGCCTGGCACTGACTATGTGACTGATAACAGCTTTTTATTGAAAGCTGATGTACTCAAAGATGGCGCAAGCCACGATCACTAAGGGGATTTGCAATGGAAAAATTAATTGCTTTTGCCGTCGGTCGTCGATGGCTTGTGGTGGCGGCCACATTATTAATAGCGGGTTTAGGACTGTATAACGCAACTCAGTTACCTATCGATGCGGTACCGGATATTACTAATATTCAGGTGCAAATTAATAGTGAGGCTGAGGGTTACTCACCACTAGAATCGGAACAGCGTGTGACCTATATAGTTGAAAATGCCATGTCAGGCATTCCTCATCTGGATTATACCCGTTCATTATCACGCTATGGCTTGTCGCAAGTGACAGTGGTTTTTGAAGAAGGCACTAATATTTATTGGGCTCGCCAACAAATCAGTGAGCGTTTGCTAAGCGTTCGCAATGAATTACCACCGGGGGTAGAACCGAAGTTAGGTCCTATTGCCAGTGGTTTAGGTGAAATTTTCACCTATGCAATCAAAGCACAGCCTGATGCTCGCAGGGCTGATGGTAATGAATATAATGCTGAAGACTTACGAACTATTCAAGACTGGATTATTCGTCCTCAGCTGGTTAAAGTCCCTGGTATTACTGAAATAAACAGTGTTGGTGGGTTTGCCCGTGAATATCAGGTGGCGCCAACTCCAGGTAAATTATTGGCTTATAAAGTCACTATCGATGACTTGATTAGAGCACTGGAAAGTAATAACCAAAATGCCGGTGCCGGTTATATTGAACGTAACGGAGAACAATGGTTAATTCGTTCGCCAGGTCAATTGGATAGCCTGAACGATATTGGTCAAGTAGTAGTTGCCAAACGTGATGACGCACCAGTACGCATTAAAGATGTAGCTGAAGTTAGATACGGTAAAGAGCTACGCACCGGTGCAGCGACAATGGATGGTCAGGAAACGGTCTTGGGTACAGCTTTCATGCTCTTGGGCGAGAATAGTCGTACAGTAGCTAAGGCTGTGGCTGAAAAGCTGGTTGAAGTTAATCGTTCATTACCGGAAGGTGTGGTTGCCGAAGCAGTTTATAACCGGACTGAACTGGTTGATAAAACTATTGTTACGGTGAAAAACAACCTCTTGGAAGGAGCCATACTGGTTATTGTCGTACTGTTTGTTTTGTTGGGCAATATGCAGGCCGCCTTTATTGTGGCTCTGGTGATTCCATTAAGCATGTTATTTGCTATTACAGGTATGGCTAGCAACAAGGTTTCGGGTAACTTGATGAGTTTGGGTGCGATCGATTTTGGCTTGATTGTTGATGGTGCCGTTATTGTGGTTGAAAACACGCTTCGTCGGCTTGGATTGGCACAACAACGTTTAGGTCGTTTATTGACAATTGAAGAACGCCTGAATGAAGTGGTAATAAGTACCCGTGAAGTATTTAAGCCAGCAGTTTTCGGTGTGTTTATTATTATGCTGGTGTACTTGCCAATTTTTGCTTTAAGCGGTGTTGAAGGCAAGATGTTCCACCCGATGGCTTTTACCGTTGTAGCAGCCTTACTGGGTGCTTTGATTTTCTCTGTAACATTTGTACCAGCAGCAGTAGCGATTTTGGTTCGAGGCAAAGTCAAAGAGAAAGAAAACGGGTTAATGTTGCTTGCCCACAAGCTGTATCAACCAGTATTAAACCTTTCGTTAAAAATACCGGTAATCATGGTCGTTGCAGCATCTGTTTTTGTTGTTTATAGCGCAAGCCAAATAACTAAATTGGGTACTGAGTTTCTACCACAGTTGGATGAACATGATATGGCGATACATGCTCTGCGAATTCCAGGAACTGGATTGGAGCAGGCTATAGGTATGCAGAAGCAGCTTGAAGATGAGATCAGTGAGTTTTCTGAGGTAGAAACCGTATTTGCCAAGATTGGCACACCGGAGATTGCGACTGATCCGATGCCGCCTAATGTCGCCGATACATTTGTGATGTTAAAGCCACGTGAACAATGGCCTGATCCAACTAAACCAAAAGATGTATTGGTTGATGAAATTCGGATGGCTATTGAGAAGGTGCCTGGTAATAAATATGAGTTAACGCAACCAATTGAGATGCGGTTTAATGAATTGATTGCCGGCGTGCGTTCTGATGTGGCTATTCGTATCTATGGCGATGACTTGGATACATTGGCTGTCTTGGGTGCAAACGTTGAAACCCTGTTAAGACAAGTCGATGGCGGAAAAGATGTACGCATTGAGCAAATGAAAGGTTTACCAATGATCTCGGTTGAACCACAACGCGACCATTTGGCTTTATTGGGATTAACAGTTGTTGATATTCAAAATGCTTTACAAACCGCTACCAGTGGTCGTCAAACAGGCTTGATTTATGAGGGTGACCGTCGCTTTAAACTAGTGGTTCGCATGGATGATGCTTATCGTCGAGATATTAAAGCATTAGCGCAAATTCCAGTTGCAATACCTGGTAATGCAAACCCTGACTTGAGCTACGTGCCTTTAGGCGAAGTAGCTGATATTAAGGAAATTCAGGGGCCAAGCCAGATTAACCGTGAAAGTGGTAAACGCAATGTGGTGGTGACAGCTAATGTAGAAGGTCGTGATCTTGGTTCATTTATTGCTGAAACGCAGGAATTAATGCGATCACAACTAGATTTACCAAGTGGTTACTGGTTAGGTTATGGAGGTACTTTTGAGCAGTTACAATCAGCTATTGGACGTTTAAGTATCTTGGTACCACTGACGTTATTGTTGATATTAATGTTGCTATATAGTGCCTTTAATTCATTACGCGATTCGTTAGTCGTCTTTACCGGAGTACCTTTAGCCTTAACTGGTGGTGTGATGGCTTTAATTTTCCGTGATATGTCGTTATCTATTTCAGCGATAGTTGGTTTTATTGCCTTATCTGGGGTTGCAGTATTGAACGGTGTGGTGATGTTGTCATTTATTCGTGAATTACGTGAAAAAGGTGAAACATTATTGGTTGCCATCCAACAGGGTGCTAGCCAACGTTTACGTCCAGTATTGATGACAGCACTAGTAGCAAGTTTAGGTTTTGTGCCGATGGCCATTAATACTGGTGCTGGTGCTGAAGTGCAGCGACCACTGGCAACAGTAGTCATTGGTGGCATCGTATCGTCAACATTGTTGACCTTAGTGGTGTTACCAGCCCTTTACCTAATGGTACATTATTTTAGCGACCGTAAAGCCTAGCAGCGAAGAGTTTTCCTGGTGCATATATCCTGCACCAGGAAAACGAAGGTCATGACTCACAGGCCACATGGAGTATCCAGAAATCTTATAACGAGTTTGTTAACGAATGACCGCTTCTGGCACAAAGACGACCTAACTGGCTTGCTGTTGGTTACTAATTCATCTTTCGATACTTAAGTCGTTCTGGCTGGTGGTCTTTGCCAAAGCATTTTTTGTAGTTTTCGTCATATTCTGTGTAGTTGTCTTCAAAGAAGATGACGTTTGATTCAGTTTTCTTTTGATGGTTTTAACTCTCTTACCATTAGCTGGCTGGCGAGTATTGATAGTAAACAGTAGCCAATGAAATAGTAAAAGCCTGTTTCGAAGGTGATGTGGTTTTCAACTACGGTAGATGTGCTTTCAGTTGATTTAATGGCTAAGAAGCTAATCAACATGGCGACTGCGAATACGTCTGCCATTGACCATTTGCTCATGGCGCTGCTGATTAATTTTAAACGCCAACCTAGCATTGAGTTTCGCCATAGATAGGAGAAGGCGAGCAGCAATAGCTTTAATGCAGGAACGACCACGCTAAAAGTGATAATCATGATTGCTACGATGTGATTACCGTCATTCCATAGGGATTCTGAAGTGGTTAAAATGCTTTTAGCGCTATCATGAATCACGACTTTTCCTGTGACTTGAACCGAGTTGATTAGTTCTGTTGCCATCGCTAGCACGAAGTCAGGGATATTAGCATCTTGGAGGATGGCGTCTTTACCAATAGCGGCGAGTTCAGCTTTATCAATGGTGGTAACGATATGTAATACCGGTTCAGTGAGGCCGGGAATCAACATCGCATAGGCTAGCCCTAATAAAAAAAGCCCCGTTATTTCTCTAGCGGTCAAAACACGTTTCACTCATTTATTATCAAACTCGTTTTAGCTCATCTTACGGTACTTAATCCGCTCTGGCTGGTGGTCTTTACCAAAGCGTTTCTTATAGTCTTCGGCATATTCTGTGTAGTTGCCTTCAAAGAAGACGACGTTGGATTCACCTTCGTAAGCAATCATATGGGTACAGACGCGATCTAAGAACCAGCGATCATGCGAGATGACGACGGCTGAACCGGGAAAGGCGAGGATAGCTTCTTCTAATGCCCGTAGGGTTTCGATATCGAGATCATTGGTCGGTTCATCGAGTAGTAAGACGTTGCCACCTTCTTTAAGCAGCTTAGCCATATGTAGGCGATTGCGTTCACCACCTGATAGGTCTTTGACGAATTTTTGTTGGTCTGAGCCTTTGAAGTTAAAGCGGCCACAGTAGGCACGAGAAGGGGTTTCGTAAGTGCCGACGGTGATGATGTCGCTGCCTTCTGAAATCTCTTCAAATACAGTGTTGTTACCATCGAGTTCGCGTGATTGATTGACGTAAGCGAGTTGAACGGTTGAGCCTAGGTCGATAGAACCTGAATCGGGTTGTTCTTCACCTGCAATCATACGGAAGAGGGTGGATTTACCGGCTCCATTGGGCCCAATAATACCGACGATGGCACCAGCAGGAATCGATAGGCTTAAGTCATCAATCAGTAATTTATCACCATAGGATTTGCTAATGTTGTTGAGTTCGATCACTTTGTCACCTAGACGTGGGCCAGGTGGAATGTAGATTTCTTGGGTTTCGTTGCGTTTTTGGAATTCACGTGAGTTCATTTCTTCAAATGATTTGAGGCGTGATTTCGATTTTGATTGGCGGCCTTTAGGGCCTTGGCGTACCCATTCTAATTCGGCTTTGATGGCTTTGTTATGTGAGGCTTCGGCTTTGGCTTCTTGTTCTAGGCGGGCATCTTTTTGTTCTAACCATGATGAGTAGTTGCCTTCATAAGGAATACCACGACCACGATCGAGTTCTAAGATCCAACCCGCAGCGTTATCAAGGAAGTAGCGATCATGGGTGATGGCGACGACGGTGCCGGGGAAGTCTTGTAGGAAACGTTCTATCCAGGCGATAGATTCGGCATCAAGGTGGTTAGTGGGCTCGTCGAGCAATAACATATCGGGGTTATCGAGTAATAAACGACACAGTGCAACACGGCGACGTTCACCACCAGAGAGGACTGCCACATTGGTATCCCAATCCGGTAGGCGTAGGGCATCGGCTGCACGCTCTAGGGCATTGTCTAGGTTGTGACCATCTTTGGATTGAATGAGGTTTTCAAGTTCGGCTTGTTTGGCGGCGAGGGCGTCAAAGTCAGCATCCGGTTCAGCATAGGCAGCGTAGACGGCATCGAGTTCTGCAACAACATCTTTAACATCAGAGACAGATTCTTCGACCACTTCACGGACGGTTTTAGCATCATCGAGTTCGGGTTCTTGGGGGAGGTAGCCGACTTTAATATTGGGCATGGGAATGGCTTCACCAATATAGTCGTTATCAAGGCCAGCCATGATTTTGAGTAAGGTTGATTTACCTGAACCATTTAAACCCAAGACACCGATTTTTGCACCCGGGAAGAATGATAGTGAAATGTCTTTTAGAATTTCACGTTTTGGTGGCACAATTTTGCCAACGCGGTTCATGCTGTATACGTACTGGGCCATGGTACTCTCGTCTTAATAGTTGTGGGGTGATTTTACCTAGGGTGTGATGTTTTTGCGAGTTGGAATGTTGTCTCGTCGATTGCTAGGCTAATATAGAGAATGGGTTCGTAATGTCTTATTAGTGTTACTGCGAGGTGCTTACGACGTGGCAGTCCATTTTGTTCTGTATAACTGAGTGCTGAGCTGAGTTTGAAAATCAGAGTGCTATAAATAAACCCGCCTGAGCGGGTTTGTGGTTATTAAAAAATGTTTTAAAACTTTAATGAGTTCTAGCGTTAGATGCCTTCAGCTTTCATCATTATTTCCATGTGTTGGTTGGCCACTTTGAGGCCACCTTCATGTTCATGCCAGCTAACACTTCCATCATCGTTGTGATCAACGCCATCGATGACGGCTTGTGTTAATTCTGCCATTTTAGCGGCGTGAGGCGCGGCTTGTTCTGCACTGGTTGAGATAAGTACACCTTGGGCTGCATATAAGGCCATTCTGCCTCGCTCAATAGCATTCTTTAATGATGTGACGGTGTGCTCTGTGTGCAATTTAACGTTGTCGGTTGCGTCTGCACTGTTACTGGCCGCTGTGGCATGTACTATTCCACCTTGTGCTGCTCTGACTAGACCATAGCCTTTGCCTGGTCCTGAACCTTCATATGATGTGTCAAGAGCATGTCTTACATGTCTTGCATGTAGTTTCATTGCTGCGAGATCATCTGGTGTTTTAGCAGAGAGTGCAGCATGTGCTGCAGCAATTTCTGCTTCTTTCATTGCAACGGGTAAAAGGCCGTGTTGTGACGGTGTATCGCTCCAGCTTGTCATGACATGTCCTATGTGTGCATGTGATTCACTCATACTGCCTGCATAGACACTGGTGTTAAAAGCCATTCCTGCAATCATTACTGATACTAATCCAGAGATTAATTTTTTCATTTCAATACTCCTAAAATTAAAGTTTGTTTGATGCATAAATTATCTGGCACCCGTAAACAAGACAACAAGGATTCTGATTTTATCCCGGGGTAATGATTTTTTTCTTTATTATGAATAAATTAGCTGTAATTTTTGTATTAGTTTAAGCATTTCATATGGCGCTAATACCGCGTTAATACTTAACTCGTGATGTCAGGAGGGTTGATGTTTTTCACATGGCGAGGTGATGTAGGTATTGATGACGCGTTATTAGCGTATTAATGTTTCGGCGTCTTTTGCGAACGTTTGTATTTCTTCTATCAGTGTTTTGCGTTGTTCGTCAGATAGTGTGTTATCGAGTGCTAATAAAAACTGTTTAAATGTAGCGCTATTTTCTGCATTACTTTGGTTTAACTGTTGACCACGAAAGGGTTCAGGGTGCATGAGTAGTTGGAATAAATCTTCTTTAAATTGTGGATTTGTGTCGGCTTGTTCTAGGAGGGTTTTTAAGGCTGATTGATAGCGTTGTCTGTATTGTAGCCACAAGATATCGTTTGGTTTGAATTCATAATATAAGTTTGCTGCCAGTTGCTCTTGTTCGGGGCTCAGTTTCCCTATCCAGCCTTCCATATTGTCTTGATATCGCGCTATCGCTTCGCGTTCTTGCTGCTCAGGGGTTAAAGCTTGAATTTGTTTGATGTCGTCATAAGTTTGTTGATTTTTTTCATCGAGTTTTTCAAAGAGTTGGGTAATTTGTTGTTGGCTCAATGTTGGTGCCATTTCAACAAGATCCGGCGTCACTTTGGTTTTGATTCTTTGCCAATGTTGTTCCATGGCTTTTTGATGAATGGTTAATTTTGTAAAATCCATTTTTTGCTTGTCGATGTGATCGGTGAATTCATTAATATCACGTAAATATCTCGGCAACTCTTCCTTTTTGTGCCAATCAAGCCAAGCTGTTAATTTCTGGTCAAAGATGACTTCTTGTTGTGCTGTGAACGCAATGTAATCATCTACATACCATTGAATTAGCCAGTTAATGTTTTTATAAACAAGTGTGTTGCTACAGGCTGATAGCATGAGTATTAGACTGATTAATAACAGCTTCTTCACTTTTCTAGGCTCTTGACAATCGTTTTCATAAGGTCGCTGTGGTGAGTGTTTTTAACATCATGCGTTTTGCGTTTTTTAATGGGGAAATAATGTCACATTTTTATGACAAGATCCTGCCCACGCAGTTCGCCGTACTGGTTTTGGATGATTACTTACAGTAGACCGTTCTTAGCAAGATCAAAATAGGGTGAGAAGATAAAAAAATGTAGAATGGCGGCCTATTGAAGCTAATGTGGATGAATACGGTGAGTAAAACGGAACAATTGTCTCAAGAAGAATATTTAAAACGCTGCCAAGCAGCTGCGAACAAAGGCAATGTGGTAGCCCAAAATACGCTAGGTTTTTTGTATTTGAATGGTCAAGGGATTAAGCAAAGTGATGAAGAGGCTGTGACTTGGTTTCGGCGTGCAGCCCATGATGGCTATGCAGCAGCACAATACAATCTGGCTGTGATGTATAAGCTAGGACAAGGGGTTGAGCAAAGTCATTCTGAATCCATTAAGTGGATGCAAGCCTCTGCGAATCAGGGTTATGTGGAAGCACAGTCCAATTTGGGTGATTTGTATTATCAAGGTTTGGGTGTGATGCAAGATTATGCGATGGCTTATCTTTGGTGGACATTGGCGGGGCTGAATGGTGCTAATGATATTGAGCATAAGTTAAGCGACTTATCTAGCAAGATGACAGAGCCGCAAATTCGAGAAGCTGAGCAGCTCGTTGTACAATGGAAAACAAAGCACTAAAATTTTAAAATCTCTTATTAATATTTATTTTAGGAAACACACGTGTCAAAAAATCTCTATTTTGTGGTTGCAGCGGTTTTAGTTGGTTTTTATTTTTTGCAGACGTTTACGCCTTCATTAAGTGAAGAAGAGTTGGCGGCTAATAAGCTGGCGAGTATGGATTATTTGGCAGCGAATCAATCAGTAGCAGGTGTCGTGGTGACTGAGTCTGGTTTGCAATATCAGTTATTGCAGTCTGGGACGGGTACAGTTCATCCGAAAGTCACTGATATGGTGACGGTACATTATGATGGCAGTTTGATTGATGGTACGGTGTTCGATAGTTCTGTTGAACGTGGTGAGCCGATTACATTTGGTCTTGAACGCGTTATTGCTGGTTGGAAAGAGGGCTTACCGTTGATGGTGGTGGGCGATAAGATGCGTTTCTTTATTCCGCCGAGTTTGGCTTATGGCGAGAAATGGGCTGGTAAGATTCCACCTAATTCTACTTTGATCTTTGATGTTGAGTTATTGAAGATTAACTAACGACTTTCTGTTTAGTTTATATAAAAAAGCCACCTTGTTAGGTGGCTTTTTTGTTTGGGGTCTCTTACCACCTGAGTATGCGTTTCATTGTGATATGAGGCACACCTGCTTGTGTAAACTCATCACCATCGATGACAAAGTCATGTTTGGCATAAAACCTTTCGGCACTACGCTGTGCGTGGAGGCTGAGTTCTTTTATCTGGCTTTGCTTAGCGGTTTTGATGATTTGTTCCATCATCGCTGATCCAGTGCCTTGATTTCGGAAGTTTTTTAGTACGGCCATATGTCCTACTGTTCCTTCTGAGGTTAATCGTGCGGTGCCGATGGGGTTGCCATCAATTGAGGCTACGATATGGAGGGCATTTTCATCATAATCATCCCATTCATCTGCTTCAGCAATATTTTGTTCGACAATAAAGACTGCATGGCGAACATGTTTTGCTGTGACTTTGGCTCGTGCCCATTCTGCTAGTAAGATTTTTAACATAGTCTGTCGATTGTTCCTTGGGTTTAGGCGTAAGGGGCGAAAGCCTCATCAAGCGGTGTATTGGCCATGTGGTTGAGGTAGTTACTCATGGTTTTCTGGGCGAGTACTAGTAATACTTCAGCGGTTGAACGGTCTGTGAAACCGGCTTCTTTGAATGCGCCGACATCAGCAGGATCAACATTACCGCGATTGCGAACAACTTGTAAAATAAAGGTGCGTAGCGCTTCTAATTTAGCAGTGGGTAATGCGGTTTCATTTTTAATGGCATCACAAATACTCTTGTCGACACCCATCCCTACGGCGACAGCAACATGAGCTGGGAAGCAATAATGACAGTCATGTTCGTTATTGATGGTTTGCCAAGCAACGGTCATTTCCTCAGCGGTAAAAGCACTTTCGGTGACGAGTTGGTGCAGTGTCATATAGCCTTTAAGGGCTTGAGGTGACACGGAAATCATATTATGAAAGTTAGGTACCATGCCGATGCTTTTTTGCATTTGGTCTAATAGGGGTTGGCTTTCTGCTGGGATAGCATCTTGGTCTAGCTGGCCTAATGTGGTCATTGAGGTTTCCTCGTCTTTTTATTTGTATTGAATGTGATGTTGATTATAGACGTTAGTCTTTGTATTTGAATAGGTGTCGTCATGTTTTGTTTGAGGGTGGCTCTAATTCAAGTGACATAGCGATGTGCGGGATGCCGGCATCGATAAATTCACCACCATGGGCGATAAAGCCATGTTTCGCATAGAAGCCTTCGGCGCTGCGTTGTGCATTTAGCGTTAAGGTTGTGAAATGGCTTTGTTTGGCAGCTTCAATTAATTTGCATAACATCGCTGAGCCAACACCCTCGTTTCGAAAGTCTTTCAACACGGCCATTCTGCCGATGGTGCCTTCAGGAGTGAGTCTGGCTGTGCCTATGGCATTACCATCAAGTGATGCGACAACATGCAGGGCGGTTTCATCACCATGTCCCCATTCATCAGCTTCAGGTACATTTTGTTCTTTTATAAAGACGTCTTCGCGAATGGGTATTGCAGCAACATCGGCATGGAGCCAGTCGGCCATCAGGAGTTTAAGCATGCCGTTTATCGTTACTTTTATGAGGTATTGTATTTTGATTTGATCGGCTTATGCGAGTCACGACATTTCCCTCGTTTAGGTTTGAATTCGGTATCATGTAGATTATAGACTTTAGTCTTCGTATTTGGATACAACCGTGGCGCCTTGTCTCGGTTTTAGCTGCTTTAGGAAAAAGTATGACAGAAATTATGCTGATTATTACTGCTGTGGTGGCAGTAGTTATGATTTGTTTTTATCGTGTTTATGTTTCGTCTGGCGTGGCGACGTTGAATGCTGATAATAAGCAAGAAGGAATTGATTTCTTATCTGCTAATCGTTTTAAAGAGGGTGTTGAAAGTACAGAATCGGGCTTGCAATATACCTTGCTGCAAGCGGGTACAGGTCAACAGCACCCAACGGCCAAAGATGAAGTGAAAGTGCATTATGCAGGCACTTTTATTGATGGCCGTGTTTTTGATAGTTCGATTAAACGCGGTAGGCCAGCCAAGTTTGTTTTAAATAAAGTCATCAAAGGTTGGGCAGAAGGATTACAGTTGATGGTGGTGGGTGAGAAGCGGCGTTTTTATATTCCTGCCAAATTGGGTTATGGCAATCGTTGGGTCGGACATATTCCACCGGGTTCGACATTGATTTTTGAGGTTGAATTGTTGGATATCATGGATTAATGATGCCCGGTTTAAAGGTAAAGGGTTATGTACCTAACCTTGATATAAGGAGCTTTGATTGCAATCAGGCCTAAAAAAGTGGCGTCATATTTTATTTAAAGTAAGCCTGCGAGTCATTTTTGCTTTTGTGGTCTTGAGTTTATTAATCGTGGTGCCTTTTCGTTGGTTAAACCCGCCGGTGACGATGGTGATGGCTGATCGTTGGTTTTCATCATCGGATGATAACTTCACATTGAAACAACGTTGGTTGCCTTGGAAAAAGCTGCCTAAAGATGTGGCCTTGGCAGTTGTTGCTTCAGAAGATCAATTATTTCCATTGCACTCTGGTTTTGACTTTAAGGCCATTTTTGGGGTGTTGAAATCAGCGGGTAAGGGTGGACAACTACGTGGTGCGAGTACGATTAGTCAACAAGTGGCACGAAATGTTTATTTGTGGACAGGGCGTAGTTGGATACGTAAGGGTTTTGAAGTTTGGTTTACCTTGTTGATTGAACTCACCTGGGGTAAACAACGGATATTGGAAGTCTATTTAAATGTCGCTGAATGGGGACTTGGGGTATTTGGTGTCGAAGCGGCAAGTTTGCATCACTTTGGAAAATCGGCAAAACGTTTAAGCCCTATGCAGAGTGCATTATTGGCCTCTTCTTTACCGAGCCCTTTGAAATATCATCCCTCACGACCTGCACATCATTTAATAGAGCGTGCAAACTGGAATCTGGAGCAACAGGCTAGTTTAGGCGGTGTCATGTGGTTGGCACCGCTCGATTAATTTTGTTAAGTAAGTATTAAATTCTTATCATAAATAACTATTTATCTTCATAAAGTATCATTTTGTTATCATAATGTATTGACAGCCTTATTTTTTAGGCGTATTAATACTAAGTATTGATTAATAAAGTTATTAATAATTCAATATATTGATGCTAAAGGAAAGGTATCTATCCTTTATGAAATTTGACTCTATGACAGATAAAGCGATTGCTGCTGAGATTGGCGAGCGTATCGAGCAGTTACGTTTGGAGCGTAATTTGACCCAACAGCAATTAGCCGATCATATTGGTTTATCAAGGGTGAGTTACCGGCATCTGGTCGCAGGCAATGGTAAGTTTGTGAATGTGATTGCCGTGTTACGAGTGTTGGATCAGCTGGCTTTGGTTGAGCGGTTTGTACCGGAAACAGTTTTTAGTCCAATGGAACAACTCAAGATGAAGGGCAAGCAACGCCAAAGGGCATCAAAAACCCGTGATATATCGCCTGACAATGATGAAGGCACTGATTGGTAATGGCGCAATTAGCTGAGGTCAGACTTTGGGATGAGCTTGTCGGAGCACTTGCTTACGACGAAGGTAGCCAATTTAGCACCTTTGAATATGCCCCTAGCTGGCTAAAAAATGGTGTAGAGATTGCGCCATTACATATGCCTTTGGCTAACACTAAATATCAATTTATGGGCTTAAACCCAGATACGTTTCGTGGCTTACCCGCCGTGTTCGCAGATATGTTGCCAGATGATTTTGGTAATGCTGTTATTAATGCCTGGTTGGCACGTCATGGACGGAGTGCAGCATCATTTACGGCGGTGGAGCGTTTGCTTTATACCGGCACACGCGGCATGGGCGCACTGACTTTTTTACCCGCGATAAAGCGTGATGACGAACAACGTGATTTGGCGATTGATTCTATCGTGTCAATGGCGCAGCAGGTTTTAGATGAACGCGTGAAAATGCGTCAGGCGATTCAGATTGAGTTGTTTGATAACTCCGAACAACAAGCCGCTATGCAAGCCATTTTGCAAGTCGGTACATCGGCCGGTGGCGCAAGGGCTAAAGCGGTTGTAGCGGTCAATGCTGATAGAACACAAGTTCGTTCGGGTCAGATCGATGTGCCGGGTGGCTTTGAACATTATTTATTAAAGTTAGATGGCGTAGAAGAACATAAAACAGGCCAAGAAACCTTTGGCGATCCACTTGGTTTTGGCCGAATGGAATATGCCTATTATTTAATGGCGAAAGATGCAGGGATTGAGATATCGCCATGCGAGCTGTTAATTGAAGGAGGGCGTGCTCACTTTATGACTAAGCGTTTCGATCGTGTGGGTAATCAAAAACGTCATGTGGTGTCACTGTGTGCGATGGACCATGCTGATTATAAAGTGCCGGGGTCTTATAGTTATGAACAGCTGCTGTCAGTAGCCAGGCAGTTGAAGTTACCGCGAAGTGATGCTATCGAGATTTTCCGGCGCATGGTCTTTAATGTGATTGCACGCAATCACGATGATCATACTAAGAATACGAGTTTTATTTTGAATGATAAAGCCAGTCGATGGCGTTTATCACCGGCTTTTGATGTGGCCTATAGCTATAAGAAAGATTCTCCTTGGGTCAATACTCACCAGATGTCGTTAAACGGTAAACGAGATGATTTTGTTGCTGATGATTTTGCAGCAATCGCATCATTGATCGGTAACTTTGGACGGGAGTCGAAACAGATTGTTTTAGAGGTCATGGAAGTGGTAAGTGCTTGGCCTAATTATGCAGGCAAAGCCGGTGTTTCAGATGCTCTGGAGCAAGAAATTCAGGGTCATTTACGTCTTTCTAAGAATTTGCTGCTCAGTTAAGTTAAGGGTAAGTGCGAATTATTAGGCCAACTTTGCTGTCTGTAAATTAGCTATAATAACGGGCTAACGTCTGTAGACATTATTTAGAATTAGGAATCGTCATGAAATCATATTATTCGGGTTATTTACAACAACGAGGTTCGGCCGTCATTTATGTGGTGCTGGCGATTATTATTCTATCGGCTGCAGCTGGTGTATTGTTTTTTAAAGTAAAAGAGCCGCCAAAAGCCGTTCAAGAGATGAAAATGTCAACTGGGACACCGATTGCATCGGTATTACCGGAAGTAACGGTATATAAAACTGCTACTTGTGGTTGTTGTAGCAAATGGATTACCCATTTACAAAATGAAGGATTCAATGTTGTTGCCTATGACCGTGATGATATGAATACGATTAAGCAAGATGCTGGCTTACAACCCGAGTTTGCATCATGCCATACCGCTTTTGTTGATGGCTATGTGATTGAAGGCCATGTGCCGGCGTCAGATATCAAGCGGTTATTAACAGAAAAGCCGCAAGTATTAGGTTTAACCGCGCCGGGTATGCCTCAAAAATCACCAGGAATGCAACCTGAAGGTTTAGCGCCTGAGGGTTATGATGTTTTAGCCTTTGATAAAGCAGGTCAATCACAGGTCTTTACGTCTTATTAAGCACACTAAATTTGCCTGATAGGGGCTGATTGATGACGAATAGCATATATATCGCAACGAGCTTGGATGGCTATATTGCCACTGAGCGTGATGGTATTGAATGGCTTAATACGTTTCCAAACCCAACAGAAAGTGATTATGGCTATCACGAGTTTATCGATCGTATCGATGCTATTGTGATGGGTAGGCGGACTTATGAGATGGTCTCTTCATTTGATCCTTGGCCTTATACCAAGAAGGTATTCGTCTTAAGTAATATCTTGAAAGAAGTGAAACCGGTGATGGTCGATCAAGTTGAGATTGTGAATGGTGACATCAGTAACGTTGTCAGGAAACTCAACGATCGTGGTTATCAGAATCTTTATATTGATGGTGGTCAAACGATTCAAGCATTTCTGAGAAAGCAGCTTATTGATGAGCTGATTCTATCTAAAATTCCTGTTATTTTAGGCAAGGGCATTCCACTGTTTTCTGAATTGTCACAACCGCAATGGTTTGAGCATTGTTCAACAGAAGTGTTTGAAGGTGGGTTGGTTAAAAGTCACTATAAAAAGATCTAATGGCCATGCGCTTGATATCGAATCGTGTTTAGGCTCATACCTTTCATATGCAATTTAGCAATGGGGTGGCTTTCGTTGTCGCCAATATCGGCATAATCCATATCATCATAGTGATCTGATTCAATCGGTTGCCAGGGCGCATCAGCAAGAGGGTAGACCGCGAGAAGTTTGACTTCAGTGGTTTGTTTGTTATCTGTCTGCCGGATTTTAGCAGGGGTATTGATAGCCGGTATCCAATGAATTTCTAATTGATAATTATCGATATTTTCTCGGTAGATGTCGGCCTTATAACCTAGGACTTGCTTATTAGATATTTTTTGTAGGCGTTCTGATAAGGCAGGAGACACAATGCTGGTTTTAGTGGCCCAGTCTGGATAAGTTTGTAACGCCTTCAAATCAGAGGGTGTATAACGAATAGCGAAGGCTTTAGCGTGATAGAGCCAACTAAATGCAACTTGCTTATGTTTAAGTCTTTGCCAAACTTCTCCGATTTGCTTGTTGTGTGATTGAATTTCAATCTTGTCTTGTTGGCGCCATAAATACCATTGTTCAGTAGCTTTGGGCTGCTTCTGGCCTGTTTGTTTATCTTGCAGGCGCCATGGATACCAATGCCGAGCGGTCGGTTGTTTAATAACACGATGAAGATGTGGGTCAACGGGAGAGGTCTTGGTTTCAAAGTGGGCCGCAATTTCAATGATAGCGGGTTCCGTTGCTAGGCTGAGTCCGCCATAGAGGGTTGCTAATAAGGTAAATAGGGATTGGGTAATAAGACGCAAGTTAATCACGTTTCCACCCTTTTTGTTGGGCTTGTTGTTCGAGACGAGCGGCCCTATTAATGATGTGATAAATCGCATTTTGTTCTATCAATCCACTGACTAAAGCTGAGCCCGGCCCGGTCGCATAAATAGCGACATCTTCACCAGCGTGCGTTTCAGCAGATAAGGGAACGAGGGTTTCAGAGTGAAAACCTTGATTTGTGGTATCTACATCATTTAAGTCAACACGGCCTTCGAAGTTAATGGGTTGATCGTAGATAGTATCACCACCTAATGGTAAGAAATGAAACCCGCGGCCATTTGTGTAACCCAGGGTGGTATACGGGTAACCATCGGCAGCTAATGATTCATTAGCAGGATTACCAGCACTGTCATTTTCGACGACTTTACCCAAAATCGGGTTACCACGCGTTGGGTAACCGCCGATGGTAAAGACATGGCTGTGGTCGGCTGTGACAATAATTAAGGTATCGTTGGGATCAGTGTTGTCATAGGCGGCCTTAACCGCTTTGGCAAATTCAACGGTGTCATGTAAGGCTCGCTTTGGGTTAGTGGCATGATGTGCATGATCAATACGTCCGGATTCGACATAGAGTAGGAAGCCTTTAGGGTTGTTATCTAATATATCGATGGCTTTTTGGGTCATTTCAGTGAGTGACGGCTCTCCACCTGCATCGGTGTTGCGATCCCATTCGTATTCCATATGGGACATATCAAATAAGCCCAACAAATGTTCAACTTCTTGTGCTGAAACAGCGTCGAATTGGGCTTTGTTCCAAACATATTCAGCGTTGGGATAACGCGTTGTCCATTCTGCTGTTAAGTCTCGCTTATCTGTGCGTTCACCTTCGGCCCCATCTTCTGGATCAATATTATCTATCCGTTCTAAAAAGCTACGGCGGCCACCGCCTAATGCGACTTCTAGACCATTAACCCAAGGGTAATGGTCTTTAAATCTTTCAGGGAACTCAATCAATTGGCGAGCAATATCTACACAGTTACCGGGGTTTGAGAATTTTTTTGCGTCACGATTATCTTCAAAATTTCGGTCCATGATGTGAGCATAGGCAGAGGCCGGTGTGGCATGGGTAATTCTTGCGGTGGTGACGACACCTGTCGACAGGCCGACGATTTCAGCAAGTTCTAATGATGTAGTCAGTTCATTGCCTTGTTGAGAATCGCAGTCACCTCGTGTGGTGTTTTGATTAACACTGATGAGACCTGCCTTGGTTTTAACACCGGTAGTGATGGCAGTCATTGTGCCAGCAGAGTCGGGTGTTTGTTGATTGGTATTGTAAGTTTTAACGAGGGCTAAGTGTGGGAAGTTTTCAAAAAAGAGCTCATGTTCTTCACCGGCTAAGCCTAACAATTGTCCTTCATAAATGCGGGCAGCAGTCTGGGTGGAAATACCCATGCCATCGCCGACAAAGACGATGATGTTTTTAGCATGTGTTTTGACATTGAACTGTGCTTGCTGAGCGACCTGAAGATTATCTTCAATGGCCTTCTGGCCTTGGTTGTACCATTGTTTAGCTGTGTTCGGGCTATTTAGATCGTCATGTTTGGCTTGGCTAGTTGTACTGAGCATTAGTGTACAGGCCAGTATGAGAAAGCCGATGTTGGGGTGGTGCATTTATCCCATTCTCCAATAAAGTAGCGAGCGTATTTGAGGTTATACAATATTTGATTTTCGGTTGTTTCTATTGCAAGCCCATATGGGGCTAGTTTATACGATTGCTCTTAGTTATAAAGGCTGATTTTGACACAATTCATGCCTGATAGTGTGGTAGGCTTGTTTTGTTTAAATCTGAGTACTAGATCTGATTATTTATGGATGACCATCAGCCAATATCTGAGCCTGAAAACCGGGTGGTTGCGTGTCATGAATGTGACTTGCTAATAGATTACCCAGAATTAGAACCGGGCAGTGTGGCGGTGTGCCCGAGGTGTGACTATGTGGTGACAAAATGCCATGTCAACGGAATGGAACGTATTTTAGCTTTTGCTAAATCTGGTTTAGTGTTTCTGATGTTGTCTGCAATGTATCCTTTTTTGAGTTTTAGTGCCAGTGGGCAAGAACGGGTTGTGACATTGTTGCAAAGTATCGATGTGTTGGCCGATGAACAGCAAGGATTATTGGCTGTAGTGATATTGGTGGTGATACTGATTATCCCGGCTGCTTTTCTCAGTGGTGTTGTATACGTGATAGGTGCACTGAGGTATCGAACTGAATTGCCGCCTTATGGTCGAAAAATATTACGTTTTATTCTGGCCTTGGCGCCTTGGAGTATGGTGGAGATATTTTTGATAGGGACTATGGTCAGTTTGGTTAAAATTGCGTCGTTGGCGACCATTACTTTGGGCATGTCTTTTTGGTCTTATATTGCCTTTACAATAATGATGACCTTGGTGTTATTACATCTGGATAAGATACAGGTTTGGTCTTGGGTTGATAGCTGTGAAGGTGGTTCTAATGTATAGCCATGGCTCTGCAGGGAGGCAAGGTTTATTACTCTGTCATCACTGCGGTAAAACGCAGCCAGTATCAAGGGCAAATTGTGTTCGCTGTGAAATGCCGGTTCATGTTCGCAATGTAAACAGCATTCAGCGTGCTTGGGCTTATTTGATCACGGCCATTGTCTTATATCTTCCTGCTAATTTATTGCCGATTATGAGTACGACATTTCTGGGCAAAACATCCTCAGATACTATTTTGAGTGGTGTTGTTACATTATGGGAATATGGTTCTTATCCTATTGCGATGGTGATTTTTATTGCCAGTGTGTTGATTCCACTCGCGAAGTTATTCGTTTTAGGATGGTTGTGTTATATGGTTCAAAACAAGAGTGCTCTGTTATTACGTGAACGGACGTTGTTGTATCGTATTACGGAATTTATTGGACGTTGGTCAATGATAGATGTCTTTGTGGTCGCTATTTTGGTGAGCTTAGTGCATTTAGGCAATTTGATGACGATTTACCCCGGGCCAGCAGCATTATCATTTGCTGGCATGGTGATAGCAACAATGTTGGCGGCAACGAGCTTTGATCCGCGATTAATATGGGATAACTATGACGGTGAATAAGGAACCGACAGCAAAGGCAAATATTAAACCAGCACAACCTTCTCGTATTTGGTTAATTCCTTTATTGGCGGTGTTGATTGGCGGCTGGATGGTTTATCAGGATTGGAAAAACCAATGGCCTTTGATAACGATTGAATTTGCTACAGCTTCAGGGATTGAGGTAGGTACAACGAAGATTAAATCGTTGGACGTGGATATTGGCCAAGTGACGAAAGTTGTTATTAAACCGGATTTAGATGGTGTCATTGTCTCTGCGCGTTTAGCTTCGCCAGACTATGAAGCTTTATTACATGAAGATACGTCTTTTTGGGTAGTTTCTCCTCAGGTTACACGTGCAGGGATATCGGGCTTACATACTTTATTGTCTGGTCCTTACATTGAACTTTATCCAGGGACGAAGGGTGAAGAGCGACGTCATTATATGGGGCTCGACTCAGCTCCTTTGACAGCGACGGGAACGCCGGGACTCAGCGTGACGTTGAGCAGTGAGGCTGATTTCAGTTTTGCTGAAGGAGACCCGTTTATCTATAAAGGGTTCAATGTGGGACAGATTGAAGATATTTAATTCAATAGTGATGAAAATAAAATGTATTACAACGCTTTTATTGCTGCGCCTTACCATACGCTGATTCGGACGAATACGCGTTTTTGGAAAATGAGTGGCCTAGAAGTGGAGCTATCTGCTGATGGTTTAAACATTCAGGCAGGAACTCTGGAGACGATAGCTCGTGGTGGCGTGACATTTGGATTACCGAATGATGAAGTGATGGGTGATAGAGTAGAAGGGCGTGCTTATTTTGATATTTATGCAGATGAGCAGGCGATTATGGATGAACGTTATAAGCACTATATTGACTATGTCTTGTTGATCAAAGATTCGGTTAGGGGACTTAACGTTGGGGCGCCTGTGGAGTTTAGAGGCGTCAAAATTGGTCGGGTTGTCCGGACTGATATGGTCTATCAACGCATGCGTAATTTATTAGATAAATCATCGCAGATTCCTGTTGTTATTCGGCTTGAACCGGGCAGGATGGGATTAAGTGATGATGAGGAGGGGGCAACCCAAGCCAAAGCAGATATTACCAAGTGGGTTAAGGCTGGCTTAAAAGCGTCTTTGGTTACCGGTAATTTGGTCACAGGCAGTCAGTTGGTGGAGTTGCAATATAGTGATGAGGTAAAACCGAATACAGAAGTAGTGAGTCATTTTCATGAATATTCGGTTATTCCTGTTGCACCAAATCAATTTTCAGAAATCGGTAATGAAGTGGGTGAGTTGCTGAATAAACTGAATAAACTGCCTTTAGAATCGGTTGCAGTTAGTACACAAGCGGTATTAGTAGAAACTAAGAAAACGCTGATGAAAGTGCAAAAATTGCCTTTGGAATCGATGGCAAATAATGCCAATGAAACAATAGAACAGACGAATAAAATGCTAAGCGGTCTGACACAATCTGTTGCGTCTTTGGAAGGGATTTTAGCGGATGTGGACCAGACTCAATTACCGGTTGAAATGAGTAAGACATTGCAATCTGTTAATGCGGTGTTGTTAGATTTAAAACCGTTGGTATTACAAATGCGGAATAAGCCGAATAGTCTCATCTTTGGTGATCAGGCTGTTGAAACAATAGAACCGAAAAAAGGGCAATAATGAAACGATTGTTAGTAGTGTGCTGTATTTTGGTGTTAGCTGGTTGTGCAACATCGAGCTCTTCAAATTTAAATTATTATTTACTCGATTCTGGTAGCAGTGCGATAACGGGCGGCCAGCCAGTGACTGAACCAAGGCCGTTAGTATTATTGGGTGATGTTGAGTTGAGTGAGTTGTTAAGGCAATCGAGTTTATTGGTGCAGTTGGAAGATCATCAAATGCATTATGCTTTGCAGCATGTATGGGCAGAACCTTTGTCTGAAGCGATCCCCCGGGCCTTGTTAAAAGATATGCGTCAACGAAGCAATGACTTTAATTTTGAACGGGGCACAACTGAATGGTTTGGTAAAGAAAAATACCGCTTGAAAATTCAAATTGATCAGTTCTACCCGAATGCACAACAACAGGTGGTGTTATCGGGTCGTTATTGGTTGACAACATCTGAAGGTGGAGAAACATTGGCTCGCGACTTTTCGCTTACGGATACGTTGACACAAGATGGCTATGGCCATGCTGTTGTTAAGATGCGACGGCTAGTGACTTTATTATCAGAAAGCTTATTAAGAATATTGTAAGAGAAGGATAAAATATGGATTACGATTATGACTTGTTTGTTCTTGGTGCTGGTTCAGGCGGCGTTAGAGCAAGTCGGATCGCAGGTTCATTAGGTGCCAAAGTTGCAGTATGCGAAGATCTTTACATGGGGGGCACCTGTGTCAATGTCGGTTGTGTACCAAAGAAACTGTATGTCTACGCGGCTGAATATGCCGGACATTTTCGTGATGCACGGGGCTTTGGCTGGCAGACGGCAGATCCCGAACTTGATTGGCCAACATTACGTGACAATAAGCAAGCAGAGATTAGCCGTTTAAACGGTATTTATGACGACATATTAGGTCATGCCAATGTTGAGATTATTCGTGGACGGGGTCGGTTTGTTGATGCACACACGGTTGATGTCAACGGACAACATTATACTGCTGAGCGTATTATTATCGCTGTGGGTGGCTGGCCATTTATACCTGATTTTCCGGGTAGTGAGCATGCCATTAGCTCAAATGAAATTTTTGATCTTGAGGTTTTCCCGAAACGGTTAGCGGTTGTAGGTGGTGGTTATATAGCCGTTGAGTTTGCAGGTGTCTTTAACGGTTTAGGTGCTGATGTCACACAGTTGTATCGTGGTGATTTGTTCCTGCGGGGCTTTGATAATGAAGTACGTGACGTTGCTGCGATTGAAATAGCTAAGAAAGGCGTCGATTTACGCTTCAATACGGATGTTTCCTCTATCGAAAAGTGTGAGGATGGATCATTGATGCTTCAATTGACATCTGGTGATGCATTAAATGTCGATGCAGTGCTGTATGCAACAGGTAGGAAACCTAAATTGACAGATCTTGGTTTAGAGCATGTTGATGTTGCTTTAACGGAACGTGGGTTTATTGAAGTCAATGACCAGTATCAAACGAGTGAACCGAGTATATATGCCTTAGGTGATGTGATTGGTGGCATGGCGTTAACGCCTGTTGCATTAGAAGAGGGTATGGCTTTGGCGAGACACCTGTATAACAATGAACCTTGTGAACTTAATTATCAAAATATAGCGACAACGGTATTTTGTCAGCCGAATATTGGCACGATAGGCATGACGGAAGAACAAGCCAAAACGCGTTATCCTAATTTGGTGAAATATCGCAGTCATTATCGGGCTATGCGACATAATTTAAGTGGTAGCGACGAACGTTCGATGATGAAGATACTCGTAGATGGCGATACGGATAAAGTGGTCGGACTGCATATGGTAGGTGCTGATGCGGGTGAAATCATGCAAGGATTTGCTGTTGCCATGAGAATGGGGGCAACAAAAACAGACTTTGATTTAACGGTGGGTATTCATCCAACGGCAGCTGAAGAGTTCGTCACTATGCGTGATCCTGTTGTTGAATAACGATTTTTAGATAACTGTTATGAAGATATAAAAGCCACGACGTTGTTCGTGGCTTTTTTAATGGTTGTCATGTTAAAAAGCTAATTATGTCTCGTTTTATTTTATTTCATGATTTATGGAATGTGATAAGTGTGGCGATGGTCTCGGCTAAGAAAGTACTTTATATCATAAAATATTCAAGTAGATTGATGGCTTACTGACATTAACTCATGTAGTTTATGGGGTGTTGTTAGATGTTTTTGTGAATATGAAAGAAGGCGTGATATGGATCCTCTTTGGTTATTGGTAGCTTTAGTACTTGGTTTTGCAGCACAACAAATTCGTCTGCCGCCCCTAGTTGGGTTTTTAGGTGCCGGGTTTGCGTTGCATGCTTTGGGTATAGAAGGTGGACCCGTATTAGATAAATTTGCTGATTTGGGTGTGACGTTACTACTCTTTACGATTGGACTTAAGTTACGTTTACGAAGTCTATTGGCACCCGAAGTGTGGGGAACAGCATCGGTCCATATGGCGGTGCTCGTTGCCATTATTGTCGGCTTATTGATGATCCCAACGCTAATTGGTTTGTCGTGGTTAGGTACCTTAGATTGGCAGGCTGCTGCTGTGATTGCCTTTGCGCTAAGTTTTAGTAGTACCGTTTTTGCGGTTAAAACCTTAGAAGTTAGAGGTGAGATGCGTTCTCGCCATGGCCAAGTAGCCATTGGTATTTTGATTATTCAAGATATCATTGCTGTGATCTTTTTGACGTTTGCCACCGATAAATCTCCAACGCTTTGGGCACTGGCATTATTAGGTTTACCGTTTTTAAGACCTTTAATGAACCAGTTTATGGAACGTAGTGGCCATGGTGAAGTCTTGGTTCTCTTTGGTATGTTCATGGCCATAGGTGGTGGCCAGTTATTCAGCCTTGTTGGTATGAAAGCGGATTTAGGGGCATTAATTTTTGGTATTTTATTGAGTGGTCAGGGCAAATCAGACGAATTGTCTAGTAGCTTACTCAATTTCAAAGATTTGTTTTTGGTTGGATTTTTCCTTTCAATCGGTATTAATGCACTTCCAACAATGACAGATATTATGATTGCTGTTGGGTTGGTCTTATTAATATTACCAATTAAAGCTGTCCTGTTTTTTGGCATTATCACGCGGTTCAGGCTACGTGCCCGTACCGCATTCCTAAGTAGTGCGAGTTTGGCAAATTACAGTGAGTTTGGGTTGATTGTGGCTGCGGTTGGATATGGTGCAGGTTGGATTGAACAGCAGTGGCTCGTGATTATTGCGATTGCATTGTCTTTTAGTTTTGTTGCTGGGTCCCTTATAAATTCTCATGCACATAATCTATATGCCCGATTCGAACAATATTTACATTCATTTGAGACAGCAGACCGTGAAGCGGGCTATGTTAAGCCAGATTTAGGCGATGCGGAGATTTTAGTTGCTGGTATGGGCCGTGTTGGTAGTGGTGCTTATTTGGCGATGCGAGAGGCTTATGGTGAAAAGGTGTGTGGTATTGATGCTGATATTGAGCAAATTAAAAGTCATCAAAAACGCGGATACAACGCTATTTTAGGTGATGCTGAGGATATTGATTTTTGGCATGATATTAATAAACTACGACTGGTGATGTTAGCTGTCCCGAGTTTGAGTGATATGTTACAGGCGGTTGAGTTTTTAAAAGCGTCTAACTATAAGGGTAAGATAGCAGCAGTCGCTAAATATGATGATGACCGTGTTGAATTGGAAGCAGCGGGTGTCGATGAAACCTTTAATTTTTATGCTGAAGCGGGTGCAGGTTTCGCAGAGCATACCAGGCAGCAATTTGAGTTAAAGAAAATGTAATCGATTCATTTTAAGTCATCATGCATAAAAAAGCCGCGAGTTAATTCGCGGCTTTTTTAGTTTGGGAACTAACTTTTAGTGTTGATGTTTTTCTTGCATTCTTTTATGCATTTTATCTTTCATTTTTTCTAACTTAAGGCGTTCCTCTGGTGTGAGCTGTTGATGAATTCGGTGCATTGTTTGTGCTTTGCTTACCGTCATATTTTCAACAAGCAATGCTTTTTGGTGTGCCAATTTACGTACTTCGCTTAGGTCTAGTTGATCTGATGTGACTTGTTTCCTCATTTGTTCCCGGATTAATTTCATTTCTGATTTATGTTGATCTTTTTTGGCATGCTGAGTCTCTTTAATGGCTTTGATGGCATCATGTTGTGCATCAGTTAAATCTAATTTTTTCATCATGTGCATCATCTTGCCATCACATTGTTTACCTTTATGATGATCAGAAGCTTGAATTCCACCTGCAGCTAATAAGCTGCCTGCGAATAGGAGTGCAATAATTTTTGTTTGTTTTTTCATGTGAACCTCACTGTTGATTAAGTTGTTGTTACTAGCTTGTGAAACAGTATGGGCTTTTATATCGTCAATGTGTGTCAGCAACACGTAAAGCTTTGTAAAGAACTGTAAAGAGGTCGGCAGCGAAGGTTAAGTATGTCAAACTCTCTTTCAGAGAAAAGACAGGAATAGGCATGACACATTTGTTAATTGTTGATGATGATAAAGAGCTCTCTGCGATGTTGGTGGAATATTTGAGTTCCGAAGGCTTTGATGTAGAGGCTGCTTATGATGGCTTATCTGCGATTGAGCAAGTTAAAAGACAACATTATGATGCTTTAGTATTGGATGTGATGATGCCTGAATTAGACGGCTTTGGTGTGTTGCGCCATGTTCGTTCTTACTCTGAGGTGCCTGTTTTGATGCTGACAGCTAAAGGCGATGATGTCGATCGTATTGTGGGTTTAGAAATGGGAGCGGATGATTATTTAGCCAAACCTTTTAACCCAAGAGAACTATTGGCTAGGCTCAAAGCAGTGTTAAGACGCAGTGGCACGATAAAGGAGTCTGATGCAATAGAAGAGTTGGTGTCTGTTTCTGGTCTAGAAATGGATATGCGAACGCGTGTTGCAAAAGCAGATGGCCTGGTTATGGAAGTCACGAGTACAGAATTTAATTTATTGTATTTGTTATTAAGGCAAGTAGGTCATGTTGTGACGAAAGAAGTGTTGTCACAAAGTGCGATGGGTCGTTCTTTAGAAAAATATGATCGAAGCATTGATATGCATATGAGTAATTTACGTAAAAAATTGAGCGAATATAATTTGGCATTGAATATTGTGACGGTACGAGGCCAAGGTTATCAGTTGGTAGCAGATTAAATGGGTCGATTATTCTGGAAAATCTTTTTTGGTTTTTGGCTAACGTTGTTGATTACCGGATCGGCCGCAGGTTGGTTGGTTTGGCATCATGCTAAAGACCATATTGCTCATTTAGAGATTTTAGTCGATCACCCGATGGCTGATCGTAACCTACAAAAAGTGGCAGATATTTTAACCACGCGTGGCTTGTCGGGTCTTGATGCGTTTATGGAAAGACGTGAAATGCGCCGTAAACATCCTTTACCCATGTTTATTGTGAATGAACAAAATGAGGATTTTTTAGGGCGGCCTGTGCCAAAACTGTTATTAGAAAAAGTCTACGCATCTTTGAAATCAAGCAGTCCAACAGCCATAAAACAGGTGGTGACGCCAGCAGGCGAAAAATTATTGGTTTTTATACCTCGTCGCGATCATCCTTTAATGCAAAGAGGGCGATTATTCCCTGCGGGTTTGCCCATATTACCCATATTGATACTGTTGTTAGGTAGTCTGGTTTTTAGTGCAGGTTTGGCATTTTATTTAACGCGACCGTTACAACACTTGCGGGATGCGACGCAGCGGTTTGCTGAAGGTGATTTGGCATCTCGTGTGATGGAGAAAATGGCAGGCAGGCAGGATGAAATTGTTGATTTGGCGGCCGATTTCGATCAAATGGCAGAACAAGTTCAGCAATTAGTCGCTGGTCAGCAGCGTTTATTGAATGATGTCTCGCATGAACTGCGTTCGCCATTGGCACGGTTGCAATTAGCGGTGGCATTGGGTCGACAACAACCCGATCAAGTAGACAGTATGATGGACCGTGTTGAGAAGGAAAGTCAACGGTTAGATACTTTGGTGGGCGAGTTGTTAACATTGTCGCGATTGGAAGCTGATGTCGAAAGTCATGAACGAGATTATTTTGATGTAACGGGTTTGGTGACACTGGTTTGTAATGATGCTTCGTTTGAAGCAGAAGAACAAAGCAAAGCGGTGTATTTTGAAGCTGGTCCGGAATGTTTACTAAAGGGCAGTATCGAACTATTGCGACGTGCGATTGAGAATATTATTCGCAATGCTGTTTTCTACACCGCTAATAAAACAACCGTGCAAGTGACATTAGTGCGTCAAGATCAAGAGATTGTTTTAACGGTATGTGATGAAGGGCCGGGGGTAAAAGAAGCAGAACTCTCACAGTTGTTTTTACCGTTCGTTCGCATTGGCCCTGAGCAGAGTAGTGAAACGCCGGGTTATGGCTTGGGGTTAGCGATCGCTGCCCGTGCTGTTGCGCTACATAAGGGCACCATTGTTGCTGAAAACAGAGCATCTGGTGGCCTGTGTATTACGATGAGATTGCCTTTAGTTTAACCAGCCACCTGTTGCCTGAAGTGGTGTAGGGTTTTTAGGTGTGCTGACCCAAGTTGCCAGTGCTGTTTGTCTACTGTTAACCGATGTTGAGGGTAAGATCACATTGTTGGTATTAAATCCTGCTTGGCTTGGTTGCATTGCGATGGCACGATAAGCCAGTACGACAAATTCGTGTTTTAAGGTGCGTCCGCTATTTTCACCTTTGTTCACTTTTGACGTTAGGTCAAAACCAAGGATAGCGATGTTTAGGACTAAAGATTGATTGAGAGGGATATCAGCTTGGTAGCGGGCCGATAGTTGATTTTTTTCAAGTTCAATCTTAAGTTTTCCTGCGTTACTGTTTTGATTTTTTGGTAAGATGTCGCGTCGCCATGCACGCCACTCATTTCCATTAATCACAACGGCGGGTGTGTACACGGAGCGAATGTTATCCGTTGCTTGATAACGGTACTGTCTTTGACTATGGCGGCTGTCAGCAAAGGGATCTTGCCAACCGATGTAGTCCCAATAATCGACATGGAAAGCAAGGGGAATAAACTCTGACCAAAGTCCTTTTTGATCTTTTAAGTCGTTAAGCCATTTATCAGCGGGTGGGCAACTACTGCAGCCTTCAGAGGTATATAGTTCAATAAGATTAACTTGCTGTGCTGAACTACTAAAAGTCTGAGTATAGGCTGCCTGCGACATTCCCCAAATGATGATAGCTGAGCTAATGAGTGCTGAGATTTTCATATCCGTCTCCTTGTCTTGATGTATACAGTGACATTTAGTGTATGAAATTATTACAAGGGGAGTGATGACTTTTTTAACTAAGAATGATTTGTTATTCCGATTTCTTTTTTTGGCGTTGATGGTAAAGGTCTATCCGGTGAACGATGGGGACCATTTTGCTGCGCCAGGCTTCAGCTAATTCTGGTAGCGCTACTGCAGCACGTAAAACCCGTTCTTGGTCGGGGAATTTACTATCTAAATAGGCTCGAAATAAATCTCTGACAGTGATATTAGCTGGGTGTTTATATATGATCTCAACGGGACTGTTTGCTGTCATTGTGCCTGTTTGAATCACGCGAAAGTAAACGCCTGTGTTGGCGTAGGCAATAAATTTATTGAGCATGCTGACATCTTGGAATTCAAAACTGATTTTGTAGCATGGAATTCTTGGCTGGCTGACCTCGAGGATGCAGTCATTAATTTGAATTTTATCGCCGATGGACAATTCTGCTTCATCTAACCCGGAGATACTGAGGTTTTCACCAAATTTTCCGTAGTCGATATGCTCTATTCCCAACTGTTGTTTCCAATATTCGTGATGATCTGTCGAAAAGCCATAGACGGCTTTGTCATTCCCACCATGATTCATTAAATCTGCCTGCTTATCTCCAGCTAGATTGTCTTTTGTTAATGCAACAGGGCCATCAACGCGGTGCTTTAAGAAGGCTGAGCGATAAAATTTGAATTTAAATCGTCTTAATTTTGGTTTAGAGACATTGATGGCTTGTAAGTGCATGGCTGTATGCTTATTCGTTATTTTTATCTTGTCAGTTTAACGTGTTTTAGTTTTTTACGCTTTGGGAAAATTTGTTATATAGGCATTGGTAATGTGTTCGGTGATGATGGGTAGCTTGTTTTTCTGTTTTTAGACATTTTATTACTGTACACAATAAAATGTCTAAGGCGAGATAGATTGAGAAATTATATAGTCTTTGAGACTTTTAGCAAGTAATGCTACTGCTAACTGGTGATAAGATGTGCATGTTTACACAATAGTTATACAAATAGGATAAAAGTATAAATGAAAATAGCAGTAGCTGGTACAGGATACGTTGGATTGTCTAATGCCGTTTTATTGGCACAACATAATGAGGTTATTGCTCTAGATGTTTTAGTAGACAAAGTGGATATGATTAACCAAAGACAGTCTCCTATTGTTGATCAGGAGATTGAATCATATTTAACGAATAAGCCTCTTAACCTTGTTGCTACATTGGATAAAAGAATAGCTTATGAAAATGTAGATTTCGTCGTTATAGCGACTCCTACCGATTATGACCCAGAATCAAATTATTTTGATACTAGTTCAGTAGAAGCGGTTATTCAAGATGTGATGTCTATTAATAGAGATGCTGTGATGATTATTAAGTCGACGGTCCCGGTTGGCTATACAGAAAAAATCAAGCAACAATTCCAATGTGGAAATATTATTTTTTCTCCTGAATTTTTGAGGGAAGGGAAGGCTTTGTACGATAATTTGTACCCTTCGCGAATTATTGTTGGTGAGAAGTCTCAACGTGCGCAAGATTTTGCAAACTTATTGGTTCAAGGTGCCGAGAAAGACAATATTGATGTTTTATATACAAATGCAACTGAAGCAGAAGCTGTAAAGTTGTTTTCTAATACTTATCTTGCAATGCGGGTTGCTTATTTTAATGAACTTGATACCTACGCTGAAACGCACGGTTTAAGTACGCGTGAAATTATAGGCGGTGTCTGTTTAGATCCCCGGATAGGTGATCATTATAATAATCCCTCGTTTGGCTATGGTGGTTATTGCCTACCTAAAGATACTAAACAGTTAAGAGCTAATTACCAGGATGTACCTAATAGTTTGATTAGTGCAATTGTAGATGCGAATACGACACGTAAAGACCATATTGGCTTTTCTATTATCAATAAAAATCCAAAAGTCGTAGGAATTTATCGTCTGATTATGAAGGCGGGGTCAGATAATTTCCGAGCATCATCGATTCAAGGAATTATGAAACGGATTAAAGCCAAAGGAATTGAGGTTATAGTTTATGAACCGGTATTGACTGAAAAAACGTTTTATCATTCTGAAGTTATTCAGGATTTGAAGGAGTTTAAAGACAGGTGCGATGTTATCGTTGCAAACCGTTTGACCGATGACATAAGCGATGTCAGGAGTAAAGTTTATACTCGCGATTTATATGGAAATGATTAGTTATATTAATATTTGTACTCTGTGGAACTGAGTTTATGAAGAACTGTTCCAAAGGTCTAACTCATACACACTTGGAACAATAATTTATGCAAAGCACGCCTCAACATAAACCTCGTCCGATGATTGATCTTGTGGTCAGCATTCTTTTGCCATCCTTTATTCTTATGAAATTAAGTCATGATGACGCATTAGGTGCTACCGGAGGACTGGTATTGGCACTGGCTTTTCCAATTGGTTGGGGACTTTTTGAGTTAATAAAATATAAGAAATTTAACTTTATTGCCTTGTTAGGTTTAGTGAGTGTTTTGTTGACAGGTGGCATAGGACTGTTTGAGCTAGATAATAAGTGGTTGGCTATAAAAGAGGCTGCTATTCCTGGTTTAATTGGCATCGCTGTATTGGTTTCTGCTTTTACGCCTTATCCACTTGTTAAAACATTACTGTTTAACCCTGAAGTGTTAGATGTTGAAAAAATAAAACAAAAGCTTGAAGAGAAAGCCAGTATGCCATTGTTTGAAAACCGTTTAATGAAGGCAACTTTTTTTGTCGCCGGTTCATTTGGCTTTTCTGCAGTTATGAATTATATATTGGCTAAATGGATTGTTGTGAGTGCTGCTGGTACACCGGAATTTAATGAAGAGTTAGGTCAGCTTACGTTATATAGCTACCCGATGATAGCGCTGCCTTCCATGCTGATGATGGGGGGTATCTTTTATTATTTATGGCGTACTATCCATGATTTAACTGGGCTTAAACTTGAAGAGGTGTTAGCTTCAAAAGACTGATCAAGATGTTTGCTGAGAAGGATCATCAGTATTAAGCTATTAAGTTTCTTGAAAGAAGTTATCGGCATAAAAAAACAGCTACTCACTAAGTGAATAACTGTTTATTTATAGACCAATTAATTGGCGCGCCCGGCACGATTCGAACGTGCGACCGCCTGGTTCGTAGCCAGGTACTCTATCCAGCTGAGCTACGGGCGCTTAATCTGCTAATTATACGGGATTAGTAGGCTAATCTCAATAATGGCGGAGAGCGAGGGATTCGAACCCTCGATAGGGGTAAACCTATACGCCCTTAGCAGGGGCGCGCCTTCAGCCACTCGGCCAGCTCTCCACGAAAGCGGGTAATTATAGTCAGGTCTGGCCCGATTGGCTAGTAATATTTTAACTTTTTAGTTAGCCGTTGTTTTGATCTTTTTCAGCTTGAATTCTGTCGTAAATTTCTTCGCGATGAACCGGGACTTCTTTGGGTGCGTCAACGCCAATTCTGACCTGATTACCTTTGACACCAAGGATATTTACAACAACATCGTCACCGATGATTAGCGATTCTCCGACACGTCGTGTGAGTATTAACATTGTGTACTCCTTACTTCCTGTTTCTACATTTCAAGTAGAGGATAATTGATTATTATTGGGTTATATAACGCATTTCGTGGGCGATATCGCACGAATATTACGCTTTTGTTACAAAAAAAGCTATTGTTCCATAGTGCTAGTCAAAATGAGGTAACTATTTTTGTTCGAGCTCAAAGGCTTTGTGTAATGTTCTTACACCGAGCTCTAAATACTTTTCATCAACGACAACGGAGATCTTAATTTCAGATGTGGAAATCATACTGATATTAATTCCTTCACTGGCGAGTGCTTCAAACATGATGTTTGCGATACCTGCGTGAGAACGCATGCCAACACCGACGATGGAGATTTTTGTGATCTTGTCATCACCATTGACTTCTCTAGCGCCGAGTTCATTTGCCGTTGATTGCATAATGTTCATGGCATTTTGATAATCGTTGCGATGTACAGTGAAAGTAAAATCCGTTGTGCCATCATGTCCGGTATTTTGGATAATCATGTCAACTTCAATATTTTGCTTGGCAATTGGGCCTAAAATCTTTGTCGCAATACCTGGACTGTCGGGGACACCGAGAATAGTCAGTTTTGCTTCATCACGATTAAAGGCAATACCTGATATTAGGGCTTGTTCCATTTCCGTTTCCTCGGTAGTAATCAGCGTGCCGCCGCCATCTTTAAATGATGACAGGACGCGCAGCGGTACATTATATTTGCTGGCGAATTCAACGCTACGAATTTGTAAGACTTTAGCGCCTAGGCTGGCCATTTCTAGCATTTCTTCAAAGGTGATTTTATCTAGTCTTTGTGCTTCAGGTACGACGCGTGGATCAGTTGTATAGACACCATCAACATCAGTATAAATTTGGCATTCGTCAGCTTTAAGGGCAGCAGCGAGTGCAACCGCTGTGGTGTCGGAACCACCCCGTCCGAGTGTTGTAATATTGCCTGATTCATCACAGCCCTGGAAGCCCGCGACGACCACGATATGGCCTTTTGCAAGGTCAGCACGGATTTTGTTGTCATCAATGTCCATGATGCGTGCTTTATTGTGGGTGTTATCGGTCAAAATACGTACTTGGCTGCCAGTATAGGAGTTGGCATGAACGCCTTGTTGTTCCAATGCCATACAGAGTAGGGCAATGGTGACTTGTTCCCCTGTGGAGAGCAGCACATCGAGCTCTCGCCCTCGCGGATTATCATTGAGTTCGTTTGCTAAACCAACAAGCCGGTTGGTCTCACCACTCATGGCAGAAACAACAACGACCAAATCATGACCTTGTTGTTGGAATTGGATGAGTTTTTTTGCGACTTCTTTGATGCGGTCTACTGTGCCGACGGATGTACCGCCAAATTTTTGTACGATTAAGGCCATGTTAGTTTTCCAACTGTGCGCTGACCCAGTCATTGACCGAGTTGAGTGCATTGTCTAGTTTGTCAGGTTGGTTACCACCACCTTGTGCCATATCTGGGCGTCCACCACCTTTACCTCCGACTTGTGAGGCGACATGTGAGACTAAATCACCCGCTTTTAACTTATCAGTAGCGTCTTTAGTAATGCCCGCTATTAAGGTGATTTTTTCACCCTCTACAGTAGATAAAAGAATGGCGGCGGGTGCTAGTTTATTTTTAAGTTGGTCAACCGTATCTCGTAGACTTTTTGTATCGGCTCCCTCAAGTTTTGAGGCTAGGACATTAATACCTGAAATTTGTTTAGCTGAGCTTGCTAAATCACTCCCCGCGCTACTCGCTAATTTCGCTTTGAGTAGGTCTAGTTCTTTTTCTAGTTGGCGGTTGCGTTGAACAAGTTGCTCTGTTTTCTCTTCGATGTTATCGGGTTTAGATTTGATGGTACTTGCGATAGATTGTAATCGTTGTTGATTTGATTCAACGAGGTCTAATGCTGTTTCACCGGTGACTGCTTCAATACGGCGTACGCCCGATGCAATACCGGTTTCTGAGGTGATCTTTAACAAACCGATATCACCAGTACGGGTAACATGTGTTCCACCACAGAGTTCGACAGAGAAGTCGCTCATGCTCAAAACACGCACTTTGGCATCATACTTCTCGCCAAATAGGGCCATTGCACCGGATGCCTTGGCTTGTTCTAGTTCCATCAATTCTGTTTCAACAGCATAGTTTAATCTGATTTGTTGATTGACCATGCGTTCAATGCGTTGCAATTGTTGTGTGCTGACAGGTTCAAAATGGGAAAAGTCAAAGCGAAGTCGTTCAGCATTAACGAGTGATCCCTTTTGCGTGACGTGATCACCAAGCACTTTTTGTAGTGCGGCATGCAATAAATGCGTTGCAGAGTGGTTTAATGCTGTGGCTAAGCGATTCGTTTCATCAATATGCGCAGTGATGGTGTCGCCTACACGTAAGCACCCATTTTCTAATAGTCCCAGATGTGCGAAGGCCTTGCCTTGTTTATGGGTGTCGGTAACGTTAAAACAAGCAGTATCAGTTGTGATTTGTCCAATATCACCTGCTTGGCCACCTGATTCGGCATAAAAAGCTGATTGTTCAAGCACTAGAATGCCTTGTTGACCGGCATGGAGTTGATCAACTTGTTGGTCATCAACCAGAATATGACTTATTTGGCTGGTATTTTGGTGTTGTTCATAGCCACAAAACTCGGTTTCACCCTCTATGGCTATTTGTTGTGACAGGCCACCAGAAAATTGATTGGCTGATCGTGCACGTGTACGCTGTGCTTCCATTTCACGTTCAAAACCGGCAATGTCTATGGTGAGATCTCGTTCGCGGGCGATATCTGCAGTTAAATCAATTGGAAAACCATAGGTATCGTAAAGTAAAAAGACAGTTTCACCGGGAATTTCTTTGTCGGCTAAATTTGCGATGACTTGATCGAGTATTTTTAAACCATTGTCTAATGTATCAGCAAAACGTGCTTCTTCTTGTTTCAAAGCCCGTTCTACATTGGTTTGTGCTTTGGCTAATTCGGGGAAAGCTTCGCCCATTTCGGCCACCAAGGGTTCAACCAGTTTGTAAAAGAAGGCTTCTTTAAGCCCAAGTTGGTGACCATGTCTGATAGCACGACGAATAATCCGGCGCAGTACATAGCCTCGACCTTCGTTTGAAGGTTGAACACCATCGGTGATCATAAAGGCACAGGATCGAATGTGATCGGCTACAACACGTAGAGATGTGTGCGTGGGATCTTGTGTACCTGATAAAGCTTGGATCGATTTGATTAAATGTTGAAATAAATCAATGTCGTAATTGTTATGTACGTCTTGTAAGACAGCAGCAAGGCGTTCTAAGCCCATGCCGGTGTCGACAGAAGGCTTGGGCAAGGGCGCTAATGTGCCATCAGAGGCACGATCGTATTGCATGAAAACGAGGTTCCAGATTTCAATGTAGCGATCGCCATCTTCTTCGGGTGTGCCGGGAGGTCCGCCAGCGACATCTGGGCCATGGTCATAAAAGATTTCTGAACAAGGGCCACATGGACCTGTATCACCCATTGACCAAAAATTATCTTTGGCACCAATGCGAGAAACGCGGGCAGGGTCAACGCCTATTTCATCAATCCAAATAGAGGCCGCTTCATCATCTTCTTCAAACACAGTCACCCATAGTTTACCGGTGGGAAGGGCTAATTCAACTGTTAAAAATTCCCAAGCGTATTGAATGGCTTCGCGCTTGAAGTAGTCACCAAAACTAAAGTTACCTAACATTTCGAAGAAGGTATGGTGACGTGCTGTGTAGCCTACATTTTCAAGGTCATTATGCTTACCGCCAGCACGGACACAGCGTTGTGTTGTGACTGCACGACTATAGCTACGTGTTTCCTGGCCTAGAAAACATTCTTTGAATTGGACCATGCCTGCATTGGTAAAAAGCAATGTTGGGTCGTTGGCAGGCACAAGAGGGCTGCTGGCAACGATGTCATGGCCTTTTTGCTGGAAAAATTCCAGGAAACGTTTTCGGATGTCTGCTGAGCTACTTTTCATGTTATTTAACTATTCAAACTTTCATTGATTTGTTCATGGGTAAAGCCACGATATTGTAAAAACCGTTGTTGTTTGGCACGGTCTTTAAGATTTTCGGGCACCTGTTCTCCAAAACGTTTGTGGCGTGCTGACATTGCTAACTCAAACCAGTCTATTTCTGCTTGTTCAAAAGCCATAGTGATGGTATCGCTATCAACGCCACGTTCTTTTAATTCTAATCTAATTTTTTGGCTGCCATAGCCCCGTTGTGAACGGTAGCGAAGGTAGTTTTCTGCAAAGCGTGCATCACTTTGGATGTTTGCTTGTGTTAATTTTTCAATGGTGGCATCAATGTCATTTAATTCAAAATCTGCCTTTAATAATTTGGCTCTAAGTTCTGCTTGACTATGTTCACGGCGCGAGAGCAAGTTAACTGCGCGCGCTGTGATGGATTGCGTTGTCACACTTCTACATTGTCATCAACATCATCTGTTTCTGTTGTGACAACATCTGTCGTGTCAGGCATCATAACGGCACGGATTTTGGCATTGATCTCATCTGCCATATCTGGATTTTCTTTTAGATATGTACGAACATTATCTTTACCTTGACCGATACGTGTACCACCATAGCTATACCAAGCGCCGGATTTTTCAACAATGTCATGTTGGACGCCTAGGTCAATTAATTCACCTTCTAAGGAGATGCCTTCACCGTATAGGATGTCAAACTGGACTTGTTTGAAGGGTGGTGCAACTTTGTTTTTGACGACTTTCACACGTGTTTCATTACCTAAAATTTCATCCCCTTTTTTGATGGCACCAATACGGCGAATATCAAGACGAACAGAGGCATAAAATTTAAGTGCATTACCACCCGTTGTCGTTTCTGGGTTACCAAACATGACACCAATTTTCATGCGAATTTGATTGATGAAAATAACGAGTGTGTTTGAGCGTTTGATATTAGCTGTCAGTTTACGTAATGCTTGTGACATTAAACGGGCCTGTAGCCCCATATGGCTATCACCCATATCGCCTTCAATTTCAGCTTTGGGTGTGAGCGCTGCGACGGAATCGACGACAACTAAATCAACGGCACCAGAGCGGACTAACATATCTGTTATTTCTAAGGCTTGTTCACCGGTATCGGGTTGTGAGACCAACAGGTCGTCAATGTTAACGCCAAGTTTTTCAGCATAAAGGGGGTCGAGTGCGTGCTCAGCATCAACAAATGCGGCGGTACCACCTTGTTTTTGCATTTCAGCGATGGCGTGCAGTGTTAACGTTGTCTTACCAGACGATTCAGGCCCGTAGATTTCGACTACCCGGCCACGGGGTAGACCACCAATACCTAGCGCAACATCAAGTCCAATTGAACCTGTCGATACAGCTTCAATATCACGGGAAGCAGCAGAATCACCAAGACGCATGACGGCACCTTTACCAAATTGTTTTTCTATTTGGCCGAGTGCTGCACCCAGTGCTTTTTTCTTGTTGTCATCCATTTATCAATCGCCTTATAAATTCGTCTGATGAGTAAGCGCGTGATTATCCCACAGAATTTGCTACGTCTCTAGCGTTTTTAATGATTCCCTCAAATGCAGTGACAAGGGCTTGACGACGTACGGCATCACGGTTGCCTTTAAAGTGTTTTGTCTGACTTATCGTGCTTTGATTTTTTATGGACAAAGCAAAACAGACGGTGCCAACAGGTTTGGTTGCGGTATCTCCTGTTGGCCCAGCAATGCCTGTAATGGCAATACCCAAATTGGCTCGACTGTTTTCTATTGCGCCTTCAGCCATTTCAATGGCCGTTTCTTCACTGACTGCACCAAATTGCATTAGTGTCGTTGGGCTGACGTTAAGATCGCTTTGTTTTGCTGCATTGCAGTAGGTGACGAAACCTCGTTCAAACCAGCTGGAACTACCGGCTAAATCAGTGCAGCATTTTGCTAACCAGCCGCCAGTACATGATTCCGCTGAGACAAGTTGCTGTTTGTTTTCTATCATTAACTTGGCGAGTTGCTCGGTTAATTGTTTAAGATGGGCATCTGATCCACTTTGCATGCGCTACACTATATAGATGGTCAAAAAACAAAATCATACGCCAATGATGCAGCAATATCTTCATATCAAGGCAGAAAATCCAGGTTATTTATTGTTTTACCGTATGGGCGACTTTTATGAGTTGTTCTTTGATGATGCGCATCAAGCGGCTGAACTATTGGGTATTACCTTAACAGCACGTGGTAGCAGTGGTGGTTCGCCGATTCCGATGGCAGGCGTACCTTATCATGCTGCAGATGGCTATTTGGCTAAGCTGGTAAAATTAGGGGTGTCGGTTGCGATTTGTGAACAAATTGGTGATCCGGCAACGAGTAAAGGGCCTGTTGAACGTGAAGTCGTGCGGATCATCACCCCAGGGACTTTAACGGAAGAAGCTCTGTTAGAAAGTCGTAATGAGAATTTACTAGTCGCGTTGTATCAGCATAAAGGGCGTTATGGTTTATCGACAGCTGAATTGAGTAGCGGTCGTTTTACGGTGAGTGAAGTGGGTTCTTTATCTGAATTACAAGCCGAGTTAGCGCGGCTTAATGCGGCTGAAGTCTTAGTTGATGAATCTGAAGTAGATAATCTTCCTGACTTTGCAAAAACATTGCGTGCTTTGCCACCATGGCATTTTGATTTAGATTTGGCGCGGCGTCGTCTTTGTGAGCAGTTTAAAACCCAAGATTTAAAAAGCTTTGCCTGTGATGAACTGGATTTGAGCCTTGTCGCAGCCGGTTGTTTACTTAATTATGCGCAAGAAACCCATCGAGCAGCCTTACCGCATTTGCGAGGTTTAAAAGTTGAACGTGCGACGGATAGTATTCAAATTGATCCACAGTCCCGTCGTAATTTAGAACTAGAACGCAACTTGAGTGGTGGCAAGGAGAACACTTTATTATCAGTGCTTGATAAAACAGTCACCCCGATGGGTGCGCGGCTGTTTAGACGCTGGTTATTGCGGCCCTTACGTGATCAGGCTGTATTGAAAGCGCGTCAACAATCAATACAGCAATTAATGTCGTTGCAGGGCATTGAGCCCAGTCAGCAGTTATTAAAGCCGTTGGGTGATATTGAACGGGTGTTGGCCCGTATTGCGTTAAGAACAGCACGGCCTCGTGACTTTATGCAATTACGTGTGGCTTTGAGTTTGTTACCTGATTTTCATTCGTTATTAACGCAATTTGAAACGCCGCGTTTGGTTCAAATCGATCGAGAGTTGGGTACATTTTCAGAGTTACTTTCCTTATTAAAACGGGCATTGATTGAATCGCCACCTGTGTTGATTCGTGATGGTGGAGTGATTGCACCAGGCTATGATGCTGATTTAGATAAATTGCGGAATATTCGTGATGAAGCTAATCAGTACCTGACTGATTTGGAAATGCGTGAACGCGAAAGAACAGGTGTTGCAACGCTGAAAGTCGGTTATAACCGTGTTCATGGTTATTACATTGAGCTTGGGAAAAATCAGGCTTCGGTACCAACTGATTATGTGCGTCGTCAAACATTGAAAAATGCTGAGCGATATATCACGCCGGAACTCAAGTCATTTGAAGACCAAGTGCTAACAGCAAATGAAAAAGCATTAGCGTTAGAAAAGGCACTATATGAGGGGTTGTTTGATAAAGTGATGCCTGATTTGGCCGTGTTGCAAATGTCAGCACATGCCTTGGCCGAATTGGATGTATTAGTTAATTTAGCAGAGCGTGCAGAAGCGTTAGATTATATTGCGCCTCATTTTACTGATGAGGCTGGTGTGTTTATAGAGCAAGGCCGTCACCCCGTTGTTGAATGGTCTACTGAGCAACATTTTTGTCCTAATGATTTGCTTTTGTCTGAGCAGAGACGATTATTGTTGATTACTGGTCCCAATATGGGCGGTAAATCGACGTATATGCGGCAAACTGCCTTGATTGTTTTGTTGGCTTATATGGGTAGCTTTGTACCGGCTAAAAAAGCAGTGATTGGGCCTGTTGATCAGATTTTCACCCGTATTGGTGCTTCAGATGATTTAGCGTCTGGGCGTTCAACTTTTATGGTTGAAATGAGCGAGGCTGCGACGATTTTAAATAATGCGACTGAGCATAGTTTGGTGTTAATGGATGAAATTGGACGGGGTACAAGCACATTCGATGGTTTGTCATTGGCTTGGGCGTGTGCAGAAAAATTGGTGCGTGATATAGGGGCTTATACCTTATTTGCGACGCATTATTTTGAGTTGACTCAAATCCCTGTTGTTTATGATAAAGCAGAAAATGTTCATTTAGATGCCATTGAGCATGGTGAGAAAGTGGTGTTTTTGCATCAGTTAAAGCCAGGGCCGGCGAATCAAAGTTATGGTTTACAGGTCGCGCAATTAGCGGGCGTGCCACAGGATGTCATTCAGGTGGCGAAAACAAAACTAGCTGAACTAGAGGCTACTCGACAGCAATTACCTGAATTAACAGCCGTTCAGCAAGCAGATTTATTTAGTGCCGTAACTGAGGAATCAGAGATAGAGCGCCAATTAGCAGCATTAGATTTAAATGATTTAACACCTAAACAGGCATTGGACGCTTTGTATCAATTACAAACTCTATTGAAAAATTAATTCACCAAACAGTTTTGAACGAGTTGTTGTAACTTTTGTTCGCCTAATTGGTTCATTAGAGCAATATTGTTTTTAGGTATCTGGGTTGGATCAGGGTAGTTTGCAATCGCTTTCTCAACGCTATCTTCCTTTAATAGATGTATTAGAGGATAAGGGGAGCGATTGGTGTAATTTTCGGGATCTTCTGGCTTTGTGTCGGCAAATTGGTAGTGAGGGTGAAAACTGGCTATTTGGAGAATACCTTCATACCCCAGTGCTGTTAATCGTTGTTCAGCTGGATCTAAAAAAGCATTGTAATCCTCAAAATGCTGTAAGACATGTGGGTGAATAACCAAAGTTGTTTCAATGTCTGTGCTATTTGCCAATTGTGTTGCTGCTTGTTCTAGTGTGGTTAGCAATGATTGCGTTTCGTTACTGTGACAGACAATATAGTGTACGCGGTTTTTAATGACTTCACGTTTGGCGAAGGGACACAGGTTAAGTGCAATGACGATATTTTCTAACCAACTTTGGGTAGCGAGGATGAAAGGTTTATCTTGTGCTGTCATTGGTTCGAATTATCAATTGTGATGGCCATGTCAATCTTGATATGGCCATTACTTAAAATAGTGGCACGGATACCTGCTTTGTCTGTGAAAGCAGTGATGGCCTGTTCATGAGAAAGCGTATCATTAGTTAATGTCTCACCAAGTGAGCGGCATGGCTGACAACGTTCGATGCCAAGGAGTTTAACTTGGCCAATATAAAAAATTTGGCCGACTAATGAATTTAATTTGATGCCTTGGGTAATTAGATTACGTCTCGTATCTTGGATATTAATATTTTGTTGTTGGCCTTGATTAAATAACGCGATATTCTCAGCTTCAATCAAGGTGATGTTTTGGCCAGGCCAGCGATGTTGGTCAAAGTTTCTATCACCCATAATTCCCTTTTGTGCGATGACCTCTATTTTCGTAACAGATTGTTGTTCGGCTTCAGTTTCGGGGGCAATAAATATTGCTTTGATCATTTGAGTACATGTTGTAGCCAATGGGAAATATCTTCAATTTCTTGATAATGCACTTCGTGCCCCATCGGATAGCTTTTGTATTCAGGTGCAAACCCTTGTTTTATTAATTCAGCTTCAGCGAGTTTGGCTAATGGCTCAGTGACAATTTCGTCGTAACTGCCTTGGAAAATATGGATAGGGATGGCTTTATTTGCAGGGTGGAGTTGAATTGTCTGGTAGGTGGCGAAATAACTTGATAGCGACATGAGGCCGGCTAAGGGTTTGTCATAGCTTAAACCAGCTTCAATGACAACTGCACCACCTTGAGAAAAGCCGGCTAAGACAATCTTATCGCTGGCGATGCCGCTTTCTATTTCCCTTTCAATTAAGTCTTTGATGGCTTGTGCTGACGCCATAATTTGTGGTGTGTCGATTTCTCTTTCCATATCCATCGCATAGATGTCATACCAAGCAGGCATTACTACACCATTATTGATAGTGACAGGTAAAGAAGGGGCATGGGGGAAAATGAAACGAATGCCTAGCGTTTCCGGAATATTAAGTCTAGGGATGATCGGTACAAAATCGTGGCCGCTAGCGCCTAAGCCGTGAAGCCAAATAACAGCCGTATTGATATTGTCTGATGTCTCCACCATTTCACAGGGTAAGTAGTCCATACAGACTATCTTAAATTAAGATTCTAGATCTGGATAGACAGAGACGCAGTTTCTGCCTTTATTTTTTGATTGGTAGAGTGCTTCGTCTGCTTGTGCAATCAGTTCTTCAAGTGAGATTTGCTTATTGAGTTCAGTGATACCGATACTGATAGTGATCGGCTTATCTGGCTGATGAGGATGTTGCAGCATTTCTATTTTACTACGTAGCCGTTCAGCTAGTGCATGGGCTTCTAATAAATTTGTTTCTATTGAAATCAGAAGGAATTCTTCACCACCAACACGACCGAGGTTGTCAGTGACACGTAGGCCACAGTTGAGGCTTTCGGCAATGAGCTTTAGTACTGCATCACCAGTATCATGACCAAAGTTATCATTGATTTGTTTGAAGTTATCTATGTCGATGGCTAAGCAACAGTAGGGTCTGTCGAAACGAATAGCACGATGCCATTCTTTCATTGCGAATTGCATAATAGAACGGCGATTTTGGATGCCCGTCAGTTCATCACGTGTTGCGAGCAGTTGCATTGCTTTGGCGTGTTTTTTAGAACGTGTCCAAAGTGCAGTGATCAATGAAATGACAATCAATGCCAGCGCGATTAGGAGGTATTGTAGCTTTAAGGTGGTTTGACGGTATTCGAGTTCTTGTTCTTGCTGTTCATTTATCAGGGCAAGCTGCTCATTTTCTGATGCAAAACGTTGTGTTTCAAACTGAACTTGTAGACGTTGAGTCACTTCTTTATTTTGTTGTTCGAGCAGTTGTTTTTGCAAAGAGGCATAACGCTGATGGTGTTCCAATGCTTGTTCGAGGTTGGCCATTTTTTCATAGGTTGCGCTTAAACCACGATGCGTTCGCATAAGGGCTTTACTGAAAGGTTGTTTTTGAAGCACTGAAAGTGCCGCTAAATAATGTTCGATAGCTTGTTCAAAGTGTCCTTGTTCATGGGCGATGTCACCTAAATGGCGCTGTACTCTTGCTGCTTGTGTTTTATCATGGATTGCGACAAAGAGTTGTAATGCTTCCCTTAAATATTTTTTGGCAGTATTACGCTTTGATTGTGCTTGTGCGTTGACGCCCATTGCTTTTAATGTGGAGGCGATACCGACGTCGTCAGCAAGTTCTCGGCTCAGTTTGAGAGAGGCTTTAAAATTTTTGTTGGCTTTAGAGAATTGTTTACGAGAGGCGTTAACATGACCTAAATTGAAGAGGCTGACAGATAGGGCGCTTTTGTCATTATTGGCTTTGTCCAGTTGTGTAATAGCGATGAGCTTGTTCTAATTGGCCAGTATTGTAGTAGACATTAGCCATTGAGTTGAGAACATCATTACGGATGGCTTTATTTTCTGGTGTGTTGCTGTTGTCGTAGGCTTTGTTGAGTAATTCTAGTGCTTGTTCATATTGTGCTTGCTGGATATGGGTATCGGCCCGTTTGATTAGTCTTTGTAGAATAGAATTTGCTTTGGGTTCTGCTATTGCTGTCTGTTCGGCGTAGCTGTTGCCACCAAACATGAGTAGGGCAATAACGCAGAATAAGGGCAATACAATCAGTCGTGTGAGCATGTCGCTTCTTGCACTCCTATCAGGCAAGTTGAATTAGACGAATAGGCCTATTATTGTGTTATAAATAGCTGATAGTTAATGTGTTCTAGTGCTCAGTTTACGTAATTAGGCGGTGTTTTGAAGCTGGTAAGGTTTAATGCCGGCGGTGGCATTTGCACATGATAGCCTTGGGTTTGTAGGTTTTTGATGACTATTGTGACATCTTCTCTGGCGAGTGGTTTATCTTCTGACAAGCTAACTTCCATAACAAAAATAGGTTCTTTGCCCATCGAATCATAAAGTGCTTGAGGTACTTTAGAAAAGTCATCTTTGTTAGAGATGTAGAGATAGAGTTCGTCTTTGCGGCTGCTCTTGTATATATAGGTGTTCATAAATTAGCGTCTGTTTAGTCTTAGTTTGAGATGGGCGGATGATAAATAATCTGAACAGTAGTACCGTCAGGATCATAACAATAAAAGCTTCGAGCCCCATCGCGGTGGGTTCTAGGAGGTTGTTTCATTTTCACTTGATGCTGACTTAAAAATGTAAACCACTCGTCAACTTGTTCTGCTGTCTGGATAATAAACCCAATATGGTCAAGTTTTTGTTCCGCTTGAGTCAGTGTTTTATCGCTTCGATGAAGCGCGAGGTTATCATTTCCAGACGTTATATAGAGATTATCTTTATCTGGTCGCCATTCGATAGTCATGCCCATTAATTCTGTATAAAAATGCTCGCATGCCTCAAACTCTTTTACGAAGAGGGCGATATGTTTTAAGCCTTGTGTTGGGGCAGGTCTTTTTATTGTCGCATTCATGGTGTTTGTTTATTTTCAGTAGCGGTGTCGATGATGACATAGTCGTGGGTGACTTCAGCGGCTTTGCCAAGCATGATTGAGGCTGAGCAGTACTTTTCTGCGGATAATGAGACCGCGCGTTTTACCTGACTTTCCTTGACGTTGTCGCCAGTAATGATGAAGTGAACATGGATATGGGTAAATATTTTTGGGATTTTTTCGCTGCGTTTGGCAGAAATTTCGACGACACAGTCATCGATATCTTGCCGTGACTTTTTTAACATTTCGACAACATCAAAACTGGTGCATCCCCCTAAACCTAGCAATAGCAACTCCATAGGGCGCATTCCTGTGCCGTGGCCACCATGTTCTTCTGGGCCATCCATGATCAGACTGTGGCCTGTACCAGACTCGCCGATGAATTGTACGTCTTCTATCCATTTCACTCTTGCTTTCATTCGTTTATAACCAATAGTCGATAAATTAGCTTAATTTTGCCATATTTAGGCCGATATAGTTATAAATTGCTTTGTAATAATGACATTCTTAGCTTTCGACTATGGATTATTTGAAGAGGATGGGTAACAAGTGGATTATATAAAATATAAACAAATAGAAGAAGATTTAGCCGACTTTTTTCGTGTTTGCCATAGTAAACATTACACGGCTAAATCAACGTTAATTCGCCCAGGCGATTCTGCTGATACGCTGTATTATCTTCGAGAAGGTTCCGTTACGATTGTGATGGAAAATGAAGAAGGTGAAGAGTTGATTGTTGCTCATTTGAATCAAGGTGATTTTATAGGTGAGATTGGCTTGTTTTCTGAAACGGTTGATCGAACGGTGACGGTAAGAGCCAAGACGGATTGTCCTACTGAAGAAATTACCTATCAGCAAGTTAAAGCCTTGTCGAATACGACATTGAAAGAGTGCTACCCAAGTTTATTAACGTTATTAGCAGAGAATATGGCTAAACGTTTATTATCAACAACGCGTAAAGCGAGTGAATTGGCATTCTTAGATGTAACGGGTCGTGTTGCTGCAGCATTAAAAGAATTATCTGCACAACCAGATGCGATGAAACACGAAGAAGGCATGCAAATTAAAGCAACAAGACAAGAAATTAGTCGTATGGTCGGTTGTTCTCGTGAAATGGCAGGACGCGTATTGCGAAGCCTACAGGATCAGGGTCTTGTTTGGGCGCGTGGTAAAACGATGATCATTTATGATGATGAGCATAAAAAACCTGCAGTTGTCGTCGATTAACTGAATAATGTGCTGAGCTGATGACCAGGGTCATCAGCTCGCATAAATGCTTCACCCACTAAAAAGCCGTTGACATTATTGTCACGCATTAAAGCCACATCTGCTGGCGTATGAATTCCACTTTCTGTGATGACCGTATGTCCTTCTGGAATCCGGTTTAATAAATCTAATGTTGTTTCTAAACTGGTCTCGAATGTACTGAGATTACGGTTATTAATACCGATTAAGGGTAAATTCAAGAATAAGGCACGTTCCAATTCTGCTAAATCGTGGACCTCTACCAGTACATCCATATCCAAATTCATTGCAAGATCACTGAGCTCACTTAACTGTTGATCATTTAATGCCGAAACAATCAATAGAATACAGTCGGCATTAATAGCCCTTGCTTCATATACTTGGTAGGGGTCGATAATGAAATCTTTACGAATGACGGGTAATTTTGTGGCTGTTCTGGCTTGTTCTAAATAGGCTTCATCGCCATGGAAAAAGTCTTTATCAGTCAAAACAGACAGACAAGCAGCGCCGTGTTGTTCATATGAGGTGGCAATATCAGCGGGTATGAAGTGTTCTCTTAATAAGCCTTTGCTTGGCGAATGCTTTTTTATTTCTGCGATCACAGCAGCTTCACCGGCATTTATTTTTGTTTCGATGGCTGTGACAAAGCCTCTGGGTGTGTCTGCATTTTCTGCACGTTCCATCATCTGCGGCAATGAGGCCATTTGACTGCGTTGCGTAATTTCTTGCTGTTTACGATCGAGAATTTTTTTTAGAATATCGGGCGTGTCGGTCATTGTTTATGATTACTTTTAAGAGAGGTTGAGTTAACGGTTACTGCAATCGACAAGATCTTGTAATTTTTGTTTAGCCATTCCACTATCAATAACGGTTTGTGCTTGCTTTATACCCGCTTCAAGGCTTGTTGCTATATCTGCAGCATAGATTGCTGCACCAGCATTTAAGACAACGATGTTGCGTGCAGGCCCTGTCTGACCTTCAAATACTGCATTGATAACAGCTAAACTCTCATGTGCATTATTGATAGCCAAGGATTCAACAGGAACACGGCTTAGGCCAAATTGTTCTGGTTCGATTTCATAGCATTGAATATCATCATTTTTGAGTTCAGCCACAAAAGTGCTGGCACCAATACTGATTTCATCCAAGCCATCATTAGCATGAACGACAAGCACGTGTTTACTGCCCAATGCCTTTAAAACATTGGCCATCGGTTCGACCCATTTTTTGTCAAAAACGCCGAGCACTTGATGCTTAGCTTTTGCAGGGTTGGTCAGCGGGCCTAATAGATTGAAAATGGTTTTAATGCCCATTTCTTTTCGTGGTGCAATAGCATGTTTCATTGCGCCATGATGTTTTTGAGCAAACATAAAGCCAACACCAATATTTTCTATGCAGTGTTTTACTTTTTCAGGTGTGATATCAAGATTAACGCCGGCTGCTTCAAGTACGTCTGCACTACCTGAACTACTACTGATGGAACGGTTGCCATGTTTTGCAACTTGCCCGCCAGCTGCAGCAACGACGAAGGCCGAAGCTGTTGATACATTGAATGTACTTGCGCCATCACCGCCTGTGCCACAAGTATCCACTAGCGTTGCGGCTGTGATGTCAACGGGCGTTGCTAATGAGCGCATCACACTGGCTGCTGCAGCAATTTCTGTGACCGTTTCTCCCTTCATCTGAAGAGCAACAAGGAATCCGGCAATTTGTGCTGGGGTCGCTTCACCGGTCATGATGTGTTGCATCACGCTGGTCATCTGCTGTTGTGTGAGGTCTTGTTTATCGACTACAACTTTAAGGGCTTGTTGAATATCCATTGCATTCTCAGTTAACGTTCTAGGAAGTTCTTGAGTAGGGCATGGCCTTGCTCAGTTAGGATGGATTCAGGGTGAAACTGCACGCCTTCAATTGGCAGGGTTTTGTGTTGAATACCCATGATTTCATCAATTTTACCATCTTCTTTTTGTGTCCAAGCGGTTAGTTCAAAACAGGCTGGAAGCGTATCTTTATCTATGACTAGAGAGTGATATCGTGTGGCTTCTAATGGGTTAGGCAGTGCTTTAAAGACACTGGTGTTGGTATGGTAAACAGGTGATGTTTTACCATGCATAATTTCATTAGCATGTACGATGTCACCTCCAAATGCTTGGCCTATAGATTGGTGGCCAAGGCAAACGCCTAAAATAGGCTTTTTACCAGCGAAATGACGAATAACCTCGAGAGAAATACCAGCTTCGTTTGGTGTGCAAGGACCAGGAGAGATAACAATTTTATCCGGGTTTAACGATTCGATTTCGGCAATGGTGATTTTGTCGTTACGTTGTACTTGCACGTCTGCACCTAGCTCACCAAAGTATTGAACTAGGTTATATGTGAAGGAATCGTAATTATCTATCATCAATAGCATTGAGAACTGTCCAACTATTTGTGTTGATTTAAATCGAGGCCGGCTTCAGCCATAGCTACTGCTCGGAATACGGCGCGCGCTTTATTCATGGTTTCCTGCCACTCCATTTCGGGTACAGAATCATAAACGATGCCCGCACCTGCTTGAATGTGAAGTGTATTGTCCTTGATGACGGCTGTACGTATCGCGATGGCGGTATCCATGTTACCAGACCATGATAAATAACCGACGGCACCGGCATAAACACCGCGCTTTATGGGTTCTAATTCATCGATAATTTCCATGGCTCTGACTTTGGCTGCACCACTGACTGTGCCGGCTGGAAACGTTGCCTTTAAGGCATCAATGCAACTCATATTAGGAACGACTTTCCCAACGACATTTGACACAATATGCATGACATGGGAATAGCGTTCAATAACCATTTTGGCTGTCAGTTTAACGGTGCCAATTTGGCTGACACGACCGGCATCATTTCTGCCTAAATCAATTAGCATTAAATGTTCTGCTAATTCTTTTGGATCAGCCAGTAAATCTTGCTCTAAGGCTTTGTCTTCTTCGACCGTTTTACCACGCGGCCGTGTGCCTGCAATAGGACGCACTGTGACTTCATCTTCTTCCATACGGACTAAAATTTCAGGTGATGAGCCAACAATATGGAAATCATCCAAGTTGAGGTAATACATATAAGGGGAGGGGTTTAATGTTCTTAATGAACGATATAAATCCATGGCTTGTGCAGAAAAAGGCACAGAAAGTCGTTGTGATAAAACGACTTGCATGATGTCGCCATCAGTGATGTATTGTTTGGCTTTTTCAACGGCATTGATAAAACGATCATGAGTGAAGCCAGAGACAAAGTCATCTTCATTGACTACTTTGCTATTGTGTTTTGAATTGAGATTCGGTGTCGCAGTACGTAGCCGTAGAGTTAGATCGTCTAATGCTTGTTGTGCTGCATCAAAGGCATTACTGTCGCTTGGATCTGCGTGGACAATCAAAAACAGCCGTCCAGATAAGTTATCGAACACGATTAAGTCGTTCGAGATCATTAATAAAATATCTGGGCATTTAAGTGGGTCAGGGTTAGGGCTCTCTCCTAATCTTGGCTCAATATAGCGCACAGTATCATAAGCAAAATAACCGACAAGACCGCCATTAAAACGTGGAAGGTTCGCTAAATCCGGCACTTTGTATTGCGCTTTATAGCTTTCTATCCATGTTAAGGGATCAGGGCTTTTTGTTTGCTCAGTAATTTTCCCTTTATGAATGACTTTAATATCTTGGGCCGTGACGTTGATTATTGTGTCACAGGGAAGGCCTATAATAGAATAACGGCCCCATTTTTCACCACCATGGACTGATTCGAATAAGTAGGAATAAGGGGCATCTGCTAACTTTAAATAGGTACTCAATGGGGTATCCAAGTCAGCAAGAATTTCTCTAGCAATAGGTATGCGGTTATAGCCGTCTTTGGCGTATTGGTCGAATTCGTCGCGGGTCATCATGGCTTTAGAATATATTTATTAACTCTGCAAAACTATCGATAACACGATCTGGATTGGCAGTTCGAATATCAACACCGTGATTGTATCCGTAGGTCATACAGACAATGGAGAAGCCTGCGGCGCGTGCTGCTTTGACATCATTGACTGAGTCTCCGAGCATCATTGCATCTTCAACATTGATATTGAAAAAGTCAGCGCCGTGTAATAGTGGTGCTGGGTCAGGCTTCTTTACAGGCAAAGTGTCGCCACTGATGATCACTTCAAAATCATTAAGTATGCCGAGTTTTTCTAGGATGGGTAGTGTGAATTGTTCATCTTTATTAGTTACACAGCCTAGGTGGATATTTTGGCCTTTTAACCAAGTCAATCCTTCTTTTACCGCAGGGTAGAGCTGACTTAAATTACAGGGATTTTTTGCATAAAGCTCCATGAAGATAGGCTGCGCTTTTTCATAAAGTTCAGTTGAAGGCTTGCCATCGAAATCATTGGCGAGCGCTCGTTCTATTAATCTGGGCACGCCGTTACCAACCCATTTCCGAACTTTCTCTTCACCCCGTGTCTGCATATTGAGTGCAGACATTGTTTCATCTACGCACCAGGCCAAATCAGGCACGCTATCGACTAGCGTGCCATCGAGATCAATTAAGATCATTTTTGGTTTGGTGAGTAACATTAATTTAATCGCGAGACTTAATTTAAACGCAGGTTCGGGATTAAATATTAGCTTGTGCTAATTCAGCTCGTAATGCTGCAATGATCGATTCATACTGATTTGGGTCATCAGCATTTGCAGCACCAAAAACGGCGGAACCCGCAACGAAAGTACGTGCACCGGCTTCTGCGATTTCGCGAATGTTTTTAACGTTGACGCCGCCATCAATTTCTAAATCGATATCATAGCCACTTTCGTCGATCATTTTGCGCGCTTCACGTAATTTATCAAGCGTATGTGGGATGAAAGATTGGCCACCGAAGCCAGGGTTAACAGACATTAATAAAATGCGATCAACTTTGTCCATAACATGTTCTGCTAATGAAAGTGGTGTTGCTGGGTTGAAGACGAGACCTGTCTTACAGCCTTCGTTTTTAACCAGTTGCAAACTGCGATCAATGTGGTCAGATGCTTCTGGGTGAAAAGTGATGAAGCTAGCACCTGCTTTAGCGAAATCAGGGATAATACGATCAACAGGTTTGACCATTAGATGGACGTCGATTTCTGCTGTGACGCCGTGTTTGCGTAGTGCATCACAGACTAGAGGACCAATAGTTAAGTTGGGTACATAGTGATTGTCCATAACATCGAAATGAACGATATCAGCACCTGATGCTAGGACGTTATCGACTTCTTCGCCTAGGCGTGCGAAATCGGCAGAGAGGATAGATGGAGCAATTTGAAAATCAGCCATAGTGATACTCTTTATAAAGTTATATTAATAGGTCTTGTGTCAAAACCATTCATTTTATCGTAGTTAGTGCCTTTTTTCAGCTTTTGTAAAATGTCAGAGCTGATTATACTGCTCACTCTATTCGAATTATTTAACTTGAGAGAAGTTTATTTTTAGACGATTTTATTTCGTTTTTCTAATGTGCTTAATCACTTGGTCAGCTATTGCTGCTGAAGGTGCAGCAATGGATGATGGGACTGAGATGGTTGATGAGTCGAGTGCAAAAACTGCCATGATGTGTCGAACGAGTCCAGTACAAGGCTATCAAGCTTTGTCTGTAGCGGGGCAGAATATTGATTCTGCCTATCTTGAAGAAACAATAGGTGAACGCCATGGTGTGGTGGTCTTTTTCCACGATCAGGGTGAATCTTTTGAGAGTAATGGTGTTGTTACGCCTTTACGGCATCGTTTAATTGATTACGGTTGGTCGACGTTAACGCTTTCGTTTGATATGCCTTTTAATACTAATGTGATGTTATCGGCCTCTTTGGATGCGAAATCTGAAGCGGGTGTTGAAGAGAATGAAACGAAAAATGACGACGAGGCTCAGGTTGAATCCGAAGTGGATTTTGCCGCGGAGAATGATGATACTGAAAAAAATGATTTGCCGCCTGTACCTAATTTAGAGCGTGTCGAAGCGGCACTTGCGATGTTACAAGCAAAAGGGTTTGAGCGCGTTATTTTCTTGGGGCATGGTAAGGGTGCTGAGATGGCGATTGATATGATGCAATCTCAGACACTTCCTATCGAGGGGTTGGTCCTAGTGAATTTGCCAAAAATTGAGATTACTGATGATTTTAAAGGCATAGGAATACCTGTTTTAGAAGTTTATGCCAGTCAAGGCCTACCTGGTGTGGAGATGGCGGTTAAACAACGTAAAGCAGCTATGAAACGCGAGGCAAAAACCAATTATGCTGTGCGGCGGGTTTTGGGGGCTAACCATGTTTTTTATGGTTTAGAACCCATGTTATTGATGACAGTAAAATCTTGGTTAAATGCCAGTTTTGTGAAACCTGGGCTGTAGATTTAAGTGCAGTTGTATGAGGGTCAGCTAATTCATCAATCACGGTCGGATGATGGTGTGATTGAAGTGGTTGATGATGGGGATATTCGTTCTTTGCATTTTGGGACTTTTCCACGCCAGAGCTGTATGTCATTACAAGTGCCTTATAGTTTAGAGCTGACGTATACCGAAGCGATGATGGCATCTTTATTAATGAATTCGGCTCCGAAACGTGTGTTAGTTATTGGTTTAGGTGGTGGCTCTTTAGTAAAATATTTATTGCATCATTTTCCAACTTGCCAGATTGATGTAGTGGAATATCGGCAAGATGTGGTGAAGGTGGCATACGGTTACTTCCAAGTCCCCGAAAATGATGAACGTTTAAGTATTCATATTGGCGACGGTTATTTGTTTGTGCAGGAGCAATTCTATAAGGATGAAGTAGGTTACGATATGATGCTCGTCGATGCTTATGACCATATGGGTATGGCTGCGAGTGTTGGTGTACAAGCTTTTTTTGATGCTTGTGCGGGTTTGTTAACACAGCAAGGTGTTATGAGTATTAACCTTTGGGGTACGAATAGACCTTTGTTTAAGCAATCCATGGCACGGATTAATGAAAGTTTTGACGGTAAGAGTTTGGTTTTACCTGTTGAAGATAAAGGCAATGTGATTTGTCTTGCGACATCACAGCTGGTGACACAAGCTGATCTAAAAAAGTTAAAGAAGACGGTTGATGCGATGGATGTGCAGTTTCAGATTAATCTCTCGAAATCATTACATGCATTGATGAGACGTAATCGACCCATTTTAAAAAAATTATTTATATAGCTGGTAAGTCAGAACTGATGATAAAACGTATTTTGCCTTTTTTTCTGCTCTTCACGATGGTGTTGATACCAAGTGCTACCTTGGCAAATGTGGTGGATATTTCTTTGGTCGTATCACGGTCGACACATACCTTATACGTTAAGAGAGGTTCTCATGTTTTAAAGCGCTATAAAGTGGCCTTGGGTAGTGGTGGTCGTCAGGCTAAAATGCGTGAAGGGGATGGCAGGACGCCTACGGGTAAATATAAGATCATGCAGATTAGAGATAGTGACCGTTTTCATTTGTTCATGCAGTTAAATTATCCGAATATTCAGGATGCCAAGCGTGCTTTGATAGAAAAAGAAATCACAAAAGCAGAGTATAACGTGGTTCTTGATGCCCATATTTTTGGTGTTCAACCGCCGCAAAATCTTGTTCTCGGTGGTGCCATCGGTATTCATGGTATTGGTTTGGAGAGTCAAGAAAAAATAAAAATTCACCAAAATATTGATTGGACTGAAGGCTGCATTGCCTTACGTAATGCCGAGGTGGAAGAACTTAGCCAATACGTTAAGGTTGGTACTGAAATTCATATTGTCGACTGAAAAAGCAATTCTTTAAATAGGCCTATTTGGCTTTGTTATAGAATAGTGGTCAACAATAAAAAGACTAAATGAGTTTTTATGCAAGCAGCACCTGACCTATTTACCTACCGAAAATATTGGGCTCACCGATTTGGCGTTGCGCCGCAATTGCCGATGTCCCGTGACGAGATGGATGATCTTGGTTGGGATAGTTGCGACATTATTTTGGTTACTGGTGATGCCTATGTTGATCACCCCAGTTTCGGTATGGCCTTGATAGGTCGCTTGCTAGAGTCACAAGGTTTTCGTGTTGGTATTATTTCCCAACCTGATTGGACAACTGTTTCTGATTTTAAGCGTTTAGGTCAACCTAACCTGTTCTTCGGTGTGACCGGTGGCAATATGGATTCGATGGTGAATCGCTATACGTCTGATCGCCGTATTCGGAGTAATGATGCTTATACGGCAGATGGTGAAGGCGGTAAACGGCCGGATCGGTGTGTGGTGCCTTATAGTCAGCGTTGTCGGGAGGCTTATAAAGGCGTGCCGATTATCATTGGTGGGATTGAAGCCAGTTTACGTCGTATTGCGCATTATGATTATTGGTCAGAAAAAGTTCGTCGTAGTGTCATTATGGATTCTAAAGCGGATTTGTTGGTTTATGGTAATGGCGAGCGTCAGGTCGTTGAGATTGCCCACCGCCTTGCAAAAAAAGAATCCGTTAAGGATTTGACAGATATTCGTGGTACGGCGTTTGTGATGAAACATGGACAACGTGAGGGATGGTGGGAAAAGGATTCAACTAGTGTTGATACACCCGGCCAACTCAATCCACCGATCGACCCTTATGAAATGAAAACAGCTACAAGTTGTGATGATTCGAAACAGGCTTCAGCATCACAGAAAAGAGAAGATGGCGCCCAAGTGATTCAGATTCATATTAAACGGGCTGAAATGAAAGACAAATCACATACTGTTGTCAGATTACCCGCCTATGGTGAAGTGAAGGATGACTCAGTGTTGTATGCCCATACGTCACGTATTCTGCACTTAGAAACCAATCCAGGTAATGCATTAGCGCTAGTACAGCAGCACGGCGAGCGTGATGTTTGGTTAAATCCGCCACCGATCCCCCTTACAACACCTGAAATGGATGGTGTATTTGATCTGCCGTATAGCCGTGTCCCTCATAAGTCCTATGGTGATAAGAATATACCGGCTTATGAAATGATTCGTTTTTCGGTCAATATTATGCGGGGTTGTTTTGGCGGTTGTACTTTTTGTTCAATTACGGAACATGAAGGGCGAATTATTCAAAACCGTAGCGAAGACTCGATTATTAAAGAAGTGGAGGCGATCCGTGATACTACACCGGGGTTTACGGGTGTGATTTCAGATTTGGGTGGTCCTACGGCAAATATGTACCGTCTTGCTTGTAAAAGCGAGGAAATAGAAGCGAGTTGTCGGCGCTTGTCGTGTGTTTACCCGGGTGTGTGCAAAAATTTGAATACCGATCACACGCCATTAATTAAGCTGTACCGTCGAGCCCGTGCATTGCCTGGTATTAAAAAGATCTTGATCGCTTCAGGGCTACGCTATGACTTGGCAGTATTATCGCCAGAGTATGTTAAAGAATTGGTGACGCATCATGTTGGCGGTTATTTGAAAATCGCGCCTGAACATACTGAAGAAGGGCCGTTAGACCAGATGATGAAGCCGGGTATCGGTACTTATGACAAGTTCAAAACGATGTTTGATAAGTACTCTAAAGCGGCAGGTAAAGAACAATATTTGATCCCTTATTTCATCGCGGCACATCCAGGCACGACCAATAAGGATATGATGAATTTAGCGATTTGGCTAAAACGTAATGGGTTCAGAGCCGATCAAGTACAAGCCTATTTGCCATCGCCGATGTCAGCTGCTGCTGCGATGTATCATTCTGGAAAAAATACGCTGAAGAAAGTGAATAGAAAGGGCGGAGATATTACTGTTCCCAAGGGCATTAAAGTCCGCCGTTTACATAAAGCGTTTTTGCGTTATCACGATCCAGAGAATTGGCCAATGTTACGTGAGGCTTTGGCTAAAATGGGCCGAGCAGATTTGATTGGTAATGGTAAAAAGCATTTGATCCCGACTTGGCAACCGCAAGGTACTGGGGAGCAGGGTGAAGGCCGCCGGGTGAGCGTCAAGGCACAACAGGCACGAGCACAAAAGATGCGAACGCAACATGTACGTTCGAAGAAGGTAACACGCCGTAGGCAGCGTTAATTCTGGCGTTTAGTGGATGGTGAGATTAGCAAAGCTTAATTGTTGAACCAAGGTATTAATTAAACGTTCTTTTTCAATGGGTTCAAAAGGTTTTGACGACGTACAGTTTCTAATCGTGGGAAATTTTTAGCACTGGGCTTTTTCCAAAAATTATCAAAGTCAGTGACAATTTTTTGGGTGAATTTTTTCTTGATATCGCCTTGAACAAGACGGATCTGACGCATCGCAGTGAAGTATTCTTCTTGCTTTTGATTACTTTCAGCTTTATCTGCTAGATCAAAGAGTGCATCGTCTAGACCATCGAAAAAAGCAAAGCTCTTGGGCAGGCCGGCTGAGAGGGTTTCTCGACAGGCTTTTATCGCTTGCTGTGCTGCTGAAGACAATGCGGCATGTTGATTTGTATGTTGACCGAACAGGATTACTTTATCGTCTGCCACCATCATTCATCCTTGATATACATATGTATCAATTAACTTATTATGAGTGTGATAATAATTGTTTGTTGTTTTGAAAAACGTGATGAGACTCTCTCTTTTCATAGATTCTGTGACGGAATCGACTATAAAAATGGAACTAGATTGTATTTGAATCTAATCAGTGAGGTGCGGGTTGCGGATAAATACAGACTCTCACTTAGAGTGCTATTCTACTTTATTGAAGCGTTTAGATACTGAAATTTTATAATACTAATTTGATCAATAGGATGTGTTGATGAGGTGTTTTGACGTTTGAGGGGGAGAGTGAAATGAAGCGAATTGTTTATAGTTTAAGTTTATTTTGGTTAATGACTTTTTCAGCTTTAGCTGATGAATATGATTTTGATATCAAAGGGATGCATGCCTTTATTGATTTTCGGATTCAACATCTTGGTTTTAGCTGGATGAGCGGACGTTTTAATCGCTTTGATGGGCAATTTAGCTATGATGAGCAGCAACCAGATAAATCTAGCGTGTCTGTTACGATTGATACTTCGAGCATTGATACTAATCATGCGGAACGTGACAAACATTTACGAGGCGAAGCTTATTTAGACGTTAAGCAATTTCCTGAAGCTCAGTTTGTATCTCGCTCATTCAAAGAAGCTATTGATGGCACAGCTATTCTTGTCGGTGATTTCACTTTTAGGGGAATAACGAAACCGCTTATTATTGATGTTAGTCCTGTTGGCCATGGTCACGATCCATGGTTCGGATATCGTCGCGGCTTTGTGGGTGAAACGCAATTTAAACTAACTGACTATGGTATCAATATCAATATTTTAGGTGATAAGTCTAATGTTGTTTATCTTAAATTGTCTGTGGAAGGTCTTAGAAAATAGATTAATATGTCAATATAAATATTTGATAAATAACTATTATATGGTTATTTATTTAGTCATTGTTTAATTGAAAAAGGTACAGCTACTCGATTAGCCTATAATAACGGCCTAATTAGTTTTTAAGTAATCATCATAATGAATATTTTAGCTTTAGACAGTTGTTCAGAGATGTGTTCGACGGCTTTACTAAATGACGGGAAGTATTATGAACAACGTGAGTTAACACAGCGTGGACATTCTGATTTGGTGCTAGGAATGATGGATAATTTGTTCCAGCAATCAGGTTCAGCCCTAGTCGATGTCGATGTCATGGCTTTTGGCCGTGGCCCCGGCTCATTTACCGGTGTAAGAGTCGGTGTTAGTGTTGCACAAGGTATTGCTCTCGCACGAGATATACCTGTTGTACCTATTTCTTCATTAGCTGCAGTGGCGCATAAAGCAGCAAAAACACTTGGCGCTGAATATATTGCTGTCGCAATGGATGCCAGAATGGGAGAGATCTATTGTGCTCATTATCATTTTGATGGAAAGACGGTTCATTTACTGACAGATGAACGTGTTTGTGACCCGTTAGAGTTCAAGCCTTTTCATCAAGGACAATGTGTTGGCGTCGGTACAGCATGGCGTGTCTATGAAACACCATTAATGGATAATTTCGAGGGTGTTGTTAGCCAAGTCGATGCTGACTATTATCCAGAAGCGAGACATATTATTGCGCTAGCGGAAGTGGAGATTCAGTCTGGAAAGTTACTCAGTGCTGAGCAGGCATTACCTGTGTATTTACGTGATAATGTGGCGAAAAAGAAGGCACAGCAAATTGGCTAAACAAGATAATATTTATGCATCAGTTTTAGATGAAATTATTGATTTTAAGTTTGATGAACGCGTGGTGTCTGTTTTCCCCGATATGATTCAACGATCAGTACCTGGATATGCGACATTGATTTCTAATATTGGTGTTTTGGCCAACCGTTATGTAAAGCCAGGGAGTACTTGTTATGACCTAGGCTGTTCTTTGGGCGCAGTAAGTTTGTCGATGCGTCAGCAGATTCAACAAACTGGTTGTAAGATTATTGCAGTTGATAATTCAGCTGAAATGATTGAACAGGCAAAGCTTTTATTGGCTAAGGAACAAGCAGATTCGGCGTTTGCCACAGTAGACTTATGTTGCTGCGATATTGACGACGTTGAGATTAAGAATGCCTCCGTTGTAGTCATGAACTTTACATTACAGTTTATTGACCTAGAAAAACGTTTGGCGTTGATTAAACGTATTTATGCTGGTCTACAGCCGGGCGGTGTACTCATTTTGTCTGAAAAGCTGGCATTTGATGCGGCTCAGCAGTCGACATTTTTAATGGATGCACATCATGACTTTAAGCGTGCCAATGGCTACAGTGATTTAGAAATTAGCCAGAAACGGACAGCATTGGAAAAAGTATTGATACCGGAAACATTGCAGCAACACGGACTGCGTTTAACTGAAGCGGGCTTTGGATTTAATAGTATTTGGTTTCAATGCTTTAACTTTGCATCGATGATTGCAATCAAATGAACGATTATGATGCGTTATACCCTCAACTTGCGGCTATGGGGTTGTTGCAGTGGGTCAGTGTTTTAAAGCCATTAGTTGAAAGTCGTTTAGCTTCTGACGCACATGGCAAAATGCCAATCTGGCAAACAGCTTTAGCTGCTTTGCCTGATTGGAAAGCTGCAGATGTGGATTTGGTTTCCGGTGTGCGCATTGGTGATAAGCAGTCGATTTCTGAATCAACACGTGTAGAGATGATCGAGCAGTTACAACATTTTCATCCTTGGCGGAAGGGCCCATATCAATTATTAGGTATTGAATTAGATACAGAATGGCGTTCTGATTGGAAATGGGATCGCGTTCTGCCCCACATACAGTCGTTAAGCGGACGTACTGTTTTAGATGTGGGTGGGGGCAATGGTTATCACGGTTGGCGTATGCAAGGTGCGGGGGCTAAATTAGTCATTGGTATTGATCCTACTCGGGTTTTCGCGATGCAATATTTGGTTATGCAACGATATATCCGTTCGACACAGCACTATGTTTTACCTATTGGCATTGAAGAGATGCCAGAAAATTTACACTGTTTTGATACGGTCTTTTCAATGGGGGTGCTATACCATCGCCGTTCCCCTTTGGACCATTTGTATGAATTACGCTCTTGTCTGCGTTCTGGTGGTGAGCTAGTGTTAGAAACATTGGTGATTGAAGGGGATGTTCAAGATGTTTTAATGCCAGAAGCACGTTATGCCAAAATGCGTAATGTTTGGTTTATCCCTTCTGTTGCTATGATGTCTTTATGGCTGGAGCGTTGCGGTTTTAGATCGGTTAAATGTGTTGATAAAACAATGACTAGTCTCGATGAGCAACGTGTCACTGACTGGATGCATTTTGAATCCTTAGCAGATTTTTTAGATCCAAAAGACAGGTCAAAAACAATAGAAGGTTACCCGAGTCCTTTGCGAGCAACCTTCGTTGCGACAGCACCTTGATTATCTGATTTTATAACGGCTTCCCGGTACGATGTAGGCGTGACCACCTCTGTCATAGCACATTGTTCCGCCAATATCTTGATAACGCCCATAGTGATTTCTTACGGTTTTACTCACCGGGTGACATGATCTTGTGTGTCGACGGTCATATCTATTGTAATGATGCTTTGCCTTGTACGTCGTCAAAACCTTTTGGACAGATTGCTGCCTGATTTAAGGGACACATTAGTTCATCAGGGTTAAGTTAGTTTACATGTCTATCGTAATGTATTTGTCGCCGCATGGCTAACGTGTTTTG
>Ga0228674_1000124_pt1 | contig 59764 bp, 51 predicted proteins | sample 1D_rmetaG_FD_189054 | JGI IMG/M metagenome (GOLD analysis project Ga0228674, IMG submission 189054) | Seawater microbial communities from Monterey Bay, California, United States - 1D_r | ecosystem: Environmental > Aquatic > Marine > Coastal | place: USA: California | collected 2016-09-26
ATTTATATGTGTTATACTAGTAAATAATTACTAGGAGACATTTATGATCGAAGGGTTTAAAATACCGCAAGTAACATTTAAAACACGAGTTAGAGATGGAAGTATAGGAGGCGATAATCCTTATCGATGGGAAGATAAAACTACGGATGATTACTTTAAAGGTAAGCGTGTAGTATTATTTTCACTTCCTGGTGCATTTACGCCAACTTGCTCTACCTACCAGCTTCCGGGCTTTGAAGAAAATTACGATAACATTCGTAACCAAGACATTGATGAAGTTTATTGTATGAGCGTTAACGATGCATTTGTTATGAATGCTTGGGCAAAGACGCAGGACATTCAAAACGTAAAAGTGATTCCGGATGGATCGGGCAATTTTACTCGCTTTATGGGTATGTTGATTGGCAAGAATCATTTAGGATTCGGGCTACGCAGTTGGCGTTACATGGCAATTATTAACGATGGTATAGTTGAGAAGTGGTGGCAGGAACCTGGTATTAATAACGATGGTTCGGACGATGATCCGTACATAGAATCAACACCAGAAAATTGCGTAAGCTATCTTGAACAAAATTTCTAAAGCACTTATTATTCGCAGGCTCCAAGTTCCGTTATCAATGGAATATGCACAATTTTGTGCAGAGTCTTGCGAAAAACATAATCTAGATTACGAATTTATTGACGCTGTTGAATTTTTAGAATGTAGAGAAGCATTTAAGTCAGTGGGCGCAAAAAAAATTAATTCCTACAAAAATAGGGCAGGACTGCATAAAATGGGAAACTGTTGCTGTCACGCTTCTCATATCAAATGTTGGAAACGCATTGTAGAATTAGATGAGACTTGTATAATTCTAGAACATGATGCAGTAGTAAAAGGAGATGTGCGTAACATAGAAATTCCTGATATGGTTACTACTACTTTTGGACACCGTATTCAAAATATTGATGACTATACTCCTCCGCACGAAGCAACAAAATTAGTAAGAATTAAAAGAGCATTAGGATGTCATGCTTATGCACTTACTCCCAAAAGTGCTGAATGGTTATGGGAAGATGCTAGAGTTGGCGTAAAACTTGAGTTAGATTATTATCTTATGATTAATCCGCCAACTGTATTGCCTTTATATGTTTGCGAACCCCCGCAAGTTGTAGGATGGGAAAGAGCTTCAACAACAAGATTTACTAAAGACAACCAAACTCCAACGGCACAAATATTTACTGAGATTAATAATCAACATCCTGACTCTATTACTGAAGGTTGGAAAAAAGGATATAAACCTCAAAAAAGTGGTTGACATTGTTTGTAATGATGTTATATTAGTTACATAAGTTAGGCGACGGTCTAAGTTAGATAGTGCAAGGAACGGTGTTGCGTAGTGACACAACTTGGCTAGTAGCTGTAGTGGCAACATATGATTGTAGAGATACAAAGATATGTTTTTGGAAGTAACTATCCGATGCTAGGCTCCTCCGAATTTGGCATGAGCTACTAGGAGGTTGTTGGTAATCATTAAGTCCAACCTATCACCTTATTATTAAAAGCTCGGCATTCTATGTCGGGCTTTTTCTCTTTGTGATAAATACTATTGTCAGATAGTGTGCCGCAAGGCGGACTTATGCTGCACCACAGCGTACTGGATAGAACCCAGATAGGACTACTAAACAGGAGAAAACAAATGGGAAGACCAATTAATAAAAGGTTAATGGGAGCGCCAACAGCAGGCGGATCCGAAATCAAAGTAAACTTTCATAACGGCACAGCAGTTAAAGAAGGCTATATTGTAAAGCAAAAAGGCTCAAAGAAATTTGTATGCGAAGAAATTGAAACAGCAGGCGAATTTACTTGTGTATTAAAAACTGGGGTATTACCAGCAGCATTACAAGAAGGCGAAATGTCAATTTCAGTACTAGGCGATGATGGCGAAACATATGGCGTAAGCAAAATTTCAGGCCGTAAAGTTACACTAGCAGCTCCGAGTGCAACAGGTTCAAACGCATTAGATGGCACATCAATTGCATGGAACTTTACAGTAGACGGCGCAGACGGTGCAGTACAAATTGAAGAAGCTGGCGATGATAACACATTAACTGGTACCGACGACGACGACTTCACCGAAGACGCATAAGTTATAATCTAGGATAGACTATGTCAAAGTTCATTAAAACAAGTAGTGACGATTTAACATTAAAAACAGCTTCGGGAGGAACAATTAATCTTGAAACTGGTACAGGTGTTGGATTAGTTTCAGTCTCAGGAGACTTGCGTGTTTTGGGAACTACGACGACAGTAAATTCAACAGAAGTAACTGTAGCAGATAATATCATTGAATTAAACACCGGTGAAACTAGCGGCAGCGTAACACTAGGTTCAGCGGGTTTAAAGATTGATAGATCATACGAAGGGTCTACTCCTCCAGCAGGACAAGGCGATGTGTTTTGGGCGTATCATGACGATACGCCTGATCCTATCAATGGTAGAGGTCTGTGGAGAGCAAGGCACGACGGCGGCGAGTTTGTAGGTATTGCAACTAATCACATTAGTACTAGCGGCACGGATCTTACATTAATTAATGCTGTATCGGGCGTAGTTACAGTAGGAACAAGTTCTGCATATGAATCAAGAGTTACAGATCCTAATCATATGCCAAATAAAAAATATGTTGATGATTCTATTGTAAACGCTTTTGCAACAGTTCTTTTACCACAAATTGGTGACGGAATAATAGATGTTTCGGGTGTTGTAGTTTCAGACAATGAAAACAGCGGCGTTGACAGTGTTATCAATTTTTCAATTGACGGGAATGTTATTTCTTCAGTATTTGCAGATAGATGGGAATTTGACGAAATTAGAATTGCTGGAACTGTAATTGAAACACTCAGCAGTAATGAAGATTTAATTTTGCGAGCACCAGGTACTGGAAATGTTAGAATTGATGATACCGTACATATAAACAGTGTTCCGGGAGACGATGATATTATTTTAGAACCGCCTGTACCAACAGACGGCGCAAAGATTTATGTATCAGATCAATATACGGGCAAAAGCGGAATATATTTCGTTAATCAAAATAATAATAGAGACGAATTAGTAAGTAAAAACAGAGCACTTCTTTTTGGAATGCTTTTTTAAGGAATAGAAATGGCAATAGTAAATGCACAAATAAAAATTACTGACACTAACGTATTAGATCCATTTGGAGCAAATCCTGCGCCTTATGAAGGTGCAGTACCACAAAATAAGACTTATGCTATAACAAACATACTTATATGTAATCCTTCAACATCTGATACGATTGCGTTTGATATGCATTTAGTTCCGTTTAATGATCCTATCGATACAAACACAACAGCAGTAGTAAAAAGTTTAAGTTTACCACCAGGCGAAACTTTTACATTTGATTCAGAAAGGGTAATTTTAGAACAAGGCGATAGAATAGTATTAATTGCAGATACTGAAGGAAGTTTTGGTAACATTTCTGTAAGCAACATTGTTCCAGGAAAAACTTATCAAATTGTTACACCTGGAGATACCGACTTTGTTTCAATTAATTCTCCTAATAATACAGTAGGAACATCATTTATTGCATCTGCTGCCGGAACAGGAACTGGAACTGTTACTTTAGAAGGATATAGCGCATTAGCAGCAACAGTAAGTTATATGGAAGTGTAAGATGAGATTACTCAAAGCGCAAAATACTAATCTGCGAAACATATATGGTAAAGGCGTGAAGTATGACTATGACAATCAAGTTATTGTAGATAGCCAAAGAGCTATGCTTGTTCCTAAAGGACCACTTAGTGAGCAGCCAGGACAGCCTGGAGTTATAACAGGAGCAGTTAACGGTCAGATTCGTTACAACACAACCGATGAGCAGTTAGAAGCATACCAAGACGGCGCCTGGAGAGAAATACGTTTTAAAGAACCTAATAGAGATCCAGGAATAGTTTGGCAAAATTTAGGAACTGGCGACGGTACAGAAACAGTATTTGGCGAACTTCAAAGCAATGATACTGATTACCCTTATCCAATAGCAAAAGAGCATATACTTGTTCTTGTAGAAAATGTTATACAAATACCGCTTGACAATTATAGTATTAGACAAACAGCTGAAGTTGATACTACAGGTCCTAATGCACCTTACACATCAACAGGCACTGGCTGGTGGGTAGAATTTACATCTGCTGTCCCTATAGACAAAGAAGTAACTATAATTCATAACCTAGACAAATAAATACAGTATCAGGAGATACTAGATGCCAGAACCAAAGAATGGCCGTATAGGCGGCGGTGTACTTAAAGATAATCTAGAAATTTACCAAGGGGGCACCCCCGGAGGTAGAGATTATTTAAATTTCGCAAATTTACAAACAGACATTGATTCTGGAAATCCTTTACTGCACCTTAACGCTAAAGATGAACAAATTGGTGTTAATACCGATAGTATTTCTTTTGATTTACAAACTCCTAATAATATTGGTTCTAGTAATATAATTGCATCTACTACAAGTATTGCAAACTTATTTGATATTACGTCAAATCGTATAGACTATCTTGTTGGTTCAGATCTGTTACTTTCTTCAGCAGTTGATATCGAAGCAACTGCAATAAGCACGAATAATCTTTTGTTAGATTATAATACAATAAGCACATACACTTCTGATTCAAACATAGAGTTGCGACCAAATGCTGCATTTGTAAATATTAGATCACACTGGAATAATACAGGATCCATACATGCAACAGGAAATATTGAATTCGGTGGAAACTTTACTCTAGGTGATTCAGATCAGGATAATGTAGTATTTGAAGCAGACGTTGCTAGTGACATATTACCCGATACGACAGACAACGTTTCATTAGGATCTCCGAGTAAACGGTTTGATAAAATATATAGTAGGGCATTAGACACACGCAGTTTAACGTCAGAAAAAGTTGTATTATCAGGTACACGCCTTGAATTACGTCAAGGTAATATTTTTTATGTAAGCACACTAGGAGATGATACAAACGTTGGCGATCATCAACACGGTGCTTTTAGAACAATTAAACATGCTTTAGACGTAGTTGACGCTAGCTCTGCAGGCCCTGTAACTATTCATGTATATCCTGGAGAATACGAAGAAGAATTTCCGTTAATTGTGCCTGAACGAGTTACAATATCAGGTGAAGATATAAGAAACTGTATTATTAAACCTACTACTGGTACAAATACAAATAATGCATTTGAAGTTAATCAAAATGTTACAATCGAAAATATTACAATAAAAGATTTTTTTAGCCCAGGATATGCATTTACATTTGCAAATAATGCAATTATAACAGAACGCTCGCCGTACATTAGAAACATAACTGTTATAACAAAAGGAAGTGTTGTGAGTGCTACAGATCCAAGAGGATTTGATCAAGGCGATGCAGGCAAAGGTGCACTTATTGACGGGTCAATTACGGCATCTAGTTTAACTGAAGCTAGTATGCTATTTCATGCTGCAACATTTATAACACCAGGCGTTGATGCAATTACAATGACAAATGGCGTTAGAGTAGAATGGCTCAACAGTTTTACTTATTACGCAAATAGAGGATTGTATGCAATAAACGGAACTGCTGGTAAAGCTAATAATGGGTCAACATTTGGTGCAGAAGTTAGGTCAATTGGATCAGCATGTGTATATGGTAACTTTGGTGCAGTAGCAGACGGCGCAGATACGTTAATGTATTTAATAACGCACAACTTTGCATATATCGGTACAGGTAAAGACAAGTCAAACGACAAATCATTATCAATAGAAAATAATGAAATTGTTAAAATAAACAACGGTGTTATACATTTTACTAGTACAGACGAAACAGGAAAATTCCGTGTAGGAAATAATTTTTTTGCTGATTTCGAAACTGGTACAACAAGTATAGATGCAAGTGCAATTGATTTTAGTGGAATAAGTCAAATCATTACACGTAGTGGCGATAGCGAAACTTTTATAAATGGATCAAGAATTGATACAGGAAATATAAGAATTAGTGGTAACACTATTACTACAATTGATAATGAATTAGTACTTACACCTGTAACAGGAATATTTAATACTGACAATAATCCGGGATTAATATTAAGTAATAGCGACGACACTACAAGAACTAATATTCAAGGAAGTATTAGGTATAATACTAGTACAAATTTATTTGAAGGCTATTCTACAGGCAATCTCAGTTTTGGCGGAACTTATTCTGATGATAGAGCAACAAGTTTGCGAGCACATCAAACTAATAACACAATTATATTAACAGCAAATAATGTTGTAGCAGGAACATTAGATGCAACAAAATTAAGCTTAGTAGGGTTATCAGACGGAGACGTGTTATTTGATAATAATCTTATTACAACAACAGAATCTAATTCTAATTTAGAACTTAGAAGAAACGGAACAGGAATAATTGAAGCTTTTGATATAGATCTTAGAGATAAAAATATTATCAATACCTCTAATAATACATTAGTTTTAGGTGCTGTAGGCGAAGGCTATGTAAAATTTGATAGTACTACAGGTCTTGTTATACCGTGGGGTAATACAATATCTCGACCTCCTAGTCCCGAATTAGGAGACACACGCTGGAATACAAGCGACGATCAATTAGAAACTTGGAACGGTACTGAATGGCAACGTAGTGCAGGTACAGGTGAAGACGTTGATGCTAATACAATTAACGAATTACTAGATCTTTACACTATAGTTTTAGGTTAACAAAACAATAACCTATCAGACTATAATTCACACTTTTAGCTAAATACTATTAATGCAGTACAGCGACCATTGTATTGCAGGGTCAAACTGTGGTTAACCAGCAAAGAGCCGTGAGGCTGAGAATTTGGCTAGAGGGACAGGATCCCCGTATTGAGGAGAAGAGATGGCTATCGGTCGCATATCAGGTCCGCTCTTAAAGCAAAACTTACTTCGTGAGGGAGTAAATTTAGCTTTTGAGAACGACCTTCTATATCTAGATGTACAACAGTCTAAGGTAGGCATCAAGAATGCTTCACCCCAATACGAATTAGATGTTACCGGCACAACTAGAACTACTACTTTAAATGTTTCTTCAACAGCTAATTTAGGCGATATTGTTATAAATGCTGCCGGTATTGGCACTACTCAAGATACGATGGTTCTTGGAACTACAACAGGCAATTCTGTAGTATATCAAAATAAACTAAGAGTTGACAGTTTAGAACTACAAAATAATGCTATTAGAACAATTAACTCAAATGAAAATTTAGAATTAAATCCAAACGGTACAGGAACCGTAGAAATATTTGCTGATACAAATGTTTACGGAAACATTACAGCAACAGGATCAATCACAGCAGACGGTAACATTACCATTGGTGATGCTGATACTGACAATATTACATTTAATGCAGAACTAGCTTCTAATATTATCCCAGATATAGACAACACTTATTCGTTAGGAAGCAATCCAAACGTAGCCGGCGGTAAAGAATGGTCAAATGTTTATACTGACGAATTTTACGGCACTACAGTAACAACAACCAATCTTAACGTAGACGGAATAGACTTGTCAACTAGACAAGGTAATTTATATTACGTTTCAGAAAATGGTGACGATACAAATAGTGGCGACCATCCTAACGATCCGTATGGTTCATTAAGATATGCACTAAGTCAAGCAACTAGCGGCGACACAATTCACATTTATCCAGGAGTTTATCAAGAAATAACTCCATTAACAGTACCTGTAGGAGTTACTGTAAAAGGACACAGTATGCGTAGTGTAATACTTGAACCTACGGGAGCTACTCATACAAATGATATATTTCTCTTAAATGGAGAAAGCACAGTTGAAGATGTAACTATTAGAAACTTTTATAGTCCGGGTTATGCATTTAAATTTGCAAATAATTTTACAGTAACTTCTAGATCACCATATATTAGAAATGTTAGTGTAATTACGCAAGGGACTCAAACGCCAGCAAATGATCCAAGAGGTTTTGATCAAGGTGATGCCGGCAGAGGCGCATACTTAGACGGTAGTTTAGCAAATGCAGCATCGAGAGAAGCAGGATGCTTATTTCATAGTGTAACTTTTATTACACCGGGAGTAGATGCATTAACCATTACAAACGGAACAAGAGTTGAATGGTTAAACTGTTTTACTTATTTTGCAAACAAGGGACTATATGCAGTAGACGGCGCCACAGGATTAAAAGGAACTGGTAAAACTGCTGTTAGAGTTGACGGTCTCACAGGCGGAAGTATCACTGCTGGTAATACGTTTAGTTATTACGACACAGACGGAACTACAGTTCTTGCAACAGGAACAATTGCTAGTGTGGATGCAGATGATAAATTTTATGTCAACGGAAACTTATCTGCACTACAAGTTGCATCTATACGAAATGGTAAAACTATAACTAGGTATCAAAATCCTGTAACTGACACAGGTATAAAGAAATTTGGCACAAGCAGTTTGCAGCTAGACGGCACCCAAGATTACATAGGTGTAACTTCTAATAACGACTTTGGATTCGGAACAGATGACTACACTGTAGAAGGTTGGTTTTATTTTGATAGTGTAGCTGCTACAACAAATTTATTTGATTTTAGAGCAGGTGCAGGATCAGACATTGCACCACTAGTTTATATTAACGCTGGCGGCGAATTACGATTTTATTCATATAGTGCAGATAGAATCACAGGTTCAACATTAACAACAGGTCAATGGTATCATATAGCAGTAAGTCGTAACGGCAACGATACTAGACTATTTTTAGACGGTACTTTAGAAGGTACTTGGACTATTTCGCCAGTTGACTATGGTGTTGCTAAGCCTCTCATAATCGGAGCACGATGGGACGGCGCAAACAAAGTCGACGGCAACATAGACGAGTTTAGAGTTACAAAAGGACTTGCTAGATATACAAGCGCATTTGGTGCAATAGCATCTCCGTTTACAAGCGATAACAACACAGTATTACTTCTACATTTTGATAATGCTGATGATAGTTCAGAAACAATAGTAGATGATACAATAAATTCTCAAGATTTAAGATTCAGTAACGGCGCATCTGCTAGCTACGTAACTCTTGCAGACCAAACAGATTTTGGCGGAGAAATAAGATCTATTTCTAGTGCATGCGTTTACGGAAATTATGGCGCATACGGCGACGGAGCCGGTGTGTTAATGTATTTGATATCTCAAAACTTTGCTTATATAAGCAACGGCAAATTAACAACTAACGATGCTAATACAGTTGTACAACTAAATGAAGTGACTGAATTAAATAATGCCAGGGTAAGATATAGTTCAGTTGACCACAAAGGTGATTTTAGAGTTGGCGATTTATTTTATGTAAATCAAGAACAAGGTACTGTAGACTTTACAAGTACAGAATTTAATATTGATACAACTAGTGGTCTTACTATCACAACAGGCGGCAGCAATACTGTTATTACTGGCGAAAAAATTGATACTGGTAATTTAAGAATAAGCGGTAATACTATACAAAGTTTATCTGGCGATATTAATTTATCTAGTGCAAGCGGCAACGTAAAAATTACTAGTACAGGTAGTTTACAACTTCCTACAGGAGATACTGCAAGTCGTCCAACGGCTGCAACTGGTATGATTCGTTATAACACTGATACTAATTTGTTTGAAGGTTATGACGGAAATTGGATTGCGTTAAATGGTGTTTATGATCTAGATTTAGATACAAAAGTTACAGCAGAAGCAACACCTGGCGCAAATGATAATACTATAAGATTTTATATTTCTAATGCAGAAAGAATGTCAGTAACTGATAGTGCACTAGAAACACCACGCATTGAAGTAGACGATATTAGTATTGACGGCAATGTAATTACTACAGAAACAACAGATACCGATCTAGTATTAAGTGCGAATGGCACAGGATCGGTAAATATAGATAACATAGCAATAAAAGACAGCACAATTACTAATACACTTGCTGATACTCCGTTATTGTTTCAACAAGCAGGTAGCGGATATTTCAAAATAGATAGTAATGCAGGTTTTGTTGTTCCAGTAGGTACAAATCTACAAAGACCGGCTCCCGCATATAGGGAAACAGGAATGACTAGATTTAATACTGAACAACAGTATTTAGAAATCTTTGATGGCAGTTCTTGGGTGTCTGTTGCAGGTACTACAGGATCAATTAGTTATGCAGCAGCAGAAGATTTAGTATTAGAATATGTTTTAGTTTTAGGATAACGATATGGCAACAGAGTTTAGAAATAAAGTAGTAAAAGAAGTAGGACAACAAAAAATAGTTGCACTTGAAACTGATGCAGGTACAAAGTCAACTATTATTGGCCTTCAGTTAGCTAACTTAACAGAATTTATAGTATATGCAAGTATACTAATTCATGACGATACTAGTGTTGAAGGGTACTTTATGAAAGATATTGTTGTACCTCCAAATACTAGTTTAAAAGCATTAGCTGCAGGCGAAAAATTAATACTTGCGCCCTCAAATCAACTATATCTTTTAGCTGATAGAGACGAAGCATTAGACGCAGTAATTAGTTACGTAGATATTGTATAAGGAATAAGATTATGTCAACATACACAGGAATGACAGCAGAAAATATGAATGGATCTATACCTAATAGATACTTTTACGGATTGCGTAGGACTGACCAAGGCGAGCTGTTTATTGGAAAAGCAGATCAAATGAAAATTGACGATTCGCATTCGATCACAATAAACAATCCAGGCGATCCTGTAAATAATTTTCCTAATTTTGAATCAGGACAAGATTTTTACGAAGGTAGAGATGTTCATCACGAGTTAGTATATACTAATCTAAATTACGAACAATTACGCTGGGATGAAAGAAATATATCATACTATGTAAATGACGAAGGCGAACTAGTAGCAAGAATTAATCACACATTTCCATATGATGATGGTTCTTCATCAAACGGATTATAAGAGAGTAGAAAATGGCAGACTTTTTATTAGATAGAATAAGATTTAAATGGAAAGCTAGTTGGGTAACTGGCACCGCTTACACTAAAGACGATATTATATATTATAAAGGTCGTATTTATGTTTGTATGACTGGTCATACAAGCTCTGCAGACATTGCTTCAGACTTGTCAAACTGGGAACTAATGCTTGATGGTCAAGAATGGCGCGGCGAATGGCAAACAAACACAGTGTATGGCATAGGTAATATTGTAAAATATAATGGATACATTTATAGAGCAGTATCTAATCATACTAGTGTTATACTTGCTAATTTAGGACTACCAAACGATATTGGACATTGGACGTTGCTTGCAACTACGTATGACTGGAAAAATACATGGGCAACTACAACTATTTATGAATTAGGTGATGTTGTTAGATATAACGGCATTGTTTATATCTGTGATACAAGACACACAAGTGCTGCAACAGCAGCAAATGGATTAGAAGCAGATCAGTCTAGCTGGACAGTTGTTGTTACTTCTGATTACTGGTCAACAGATTGGACAGTGGAGACAAAATACAATGTAAATGATACAGTAAGATATGGTGGTCGTGTCTACAGATGTATAACAGGTCATACAAGTGCTGCTGTTGAAGCAGATGGATTAGAAGACGATCAAGCAAAATGGGAAATAATAATAAGTGGCTTAGAGTATAAGTCAAGCTGGGCATCTGGAGTAAGACACAAGTTAAATGACATTGTAAAAGTTGATTCAGTATTATACATTTGTATCACTCCTCATATTGCTGGTGTAAGTTTTGCTGCTGGCATAGACAATTGGCAAGTATGGATGCCTGGTATCGGATACGAGGAATCTTGGTCAGCGTTAACACAATACGACAAGGGCGATATTGTACAGTACGGTGGATATACGTATGTTGCTTTAGAAACTAATATAAATTCAACTCCGCCAACAACTGGTTTTCAACCAGGCGTGGGTAACTGGGATTTATTAAATACTGAATATTCTTTGAACGGCGATTGGGAAATATCAACAAGTTATCATACCGGAGATGTAGTTAGATATGGTGGATATTTATATCTTGCAACAGATGATAATGCCGGACAATCTCCAGATGAAAGCATATCTTGGGTAACAGTAATACCTGGCCAAGCATTTAAAGCTGAATGGAACGATGGTAGTTCTTATGGCCCGGGCGATATAGTAACCTATAAAGGTACGGCATACGTATGTTTAAAAACTCATTCAGCATCTGCTTCCGATAGTAGACCAGATCTTGATCAAGATTATACACAAGAAAACTTTTGGGAATATGTAGCTAAAGGCTCAACAAGCAATGTTCTTGCAGAAGTTGGCGATATGAGAACATATAATACTGCTATAGTAAGATTGCCTGTTGGTTCTCCAGGACAGGTTACAAAAGTAATTAATAATCTTCCTACATTTAGCAACTTTGGTGTTACAGAAAAGGTTTATTTTGTAGGGGCACACGGAACAGATGCCGAAGGCTTTGGGTTTTCAGGAAATGCACCATTTAGATCTGTAAAATATGCATGCGATTATATAACAGAAGATGTCGCTGGTAGAGCACCTGCAACAATATATATTACTACAGGAACATATATTGAAAACCTTCCAATTTCGGTTCCTCAAGGCGTTGCCCTAGTAGGCGATGAACTTAGAAGCACTGTAATTCAGCCAGCACCGGGCAACGAACTTAATGACATGTTTTATGTTAGAAATGGCAGCGGAATAAGAAACATGACTCTAAAAGGACTAACAGGGCAGCTGGGGGGACAAAATCAATATTTAACAAGACGTCCATCGGGAGGATCATTTGTAAGTTTAGATCCGGGCACAGGTCCAGCTGATACGTCTGCTTGGATTGTAAATAAGTCTCCATATATACAAAATGTAACTACGTTTGGAACCGCTTGCACAGGATTAAAGATTGACGGCTCATTGCACAACGGAGGTAATAGGTCTATTGTTGCAAACGACTTTACTCAAGTCATAGATGACGGCATTGGAGCATGGGTATTAAACGGCGGCTTATCAGAGCTAGTTAGTGTGTTTACATATTATAATTATATTGGTTACCTTGCAGAAAACGGCGGCAAAATGAGAGCTACTAACGGTAACAACTCTTATGGTACTTTTGGATCTGTTGCAGAAGGTGTTGCTGCAGGCGAAGATGCTATTACTGCGCAAATAGATAACGAAACAAAAGAAGCAGAAATAGGCATAGTTCATAATAACGGCAATGAGATAATGGCAATAGCATATTCTAATGCTGGTAAAAACTATTCAAGTGCTACAATTGCTGTCGGAGGCTCAGGCGCCAATGCAAGTCTTACTATGAGCGATATAAGAAATGGCGCAGTAAGTAGAGTTAGAGTAAGTACACTGGGAGACAGCAGTGTGCCCGGCGGTATAAATTATACACAAATACAAGGAGGCGCACAACTAGGCGACACTACTTCGATTACACTTGATAACGCAGATGTACAAACTGATAACACAAAGTACGAAGGACAGTTTATTTTTATTACATCAGGCGCAGGTATTGGACAGTATGGAGTAATAGATACATATAATGTTGGCACCAAAGTTGCTACTATCGTAAAACACAGTGACGGCACAGCAGGATGGGATAGAATAGATTCAAATTATGCTATAGCATCTGCACTAGACTTAACTACAAGATATCAAATTGAACCGAGAGTTGTATTTTCTGCTCCAGATTCTGGAACAACAGCTTGGGGTCGGGTTGTTGTACAAAACAGTAGAATTAATGCAGTCAATATTTACAATCCAGGTTCTGGATATACAAGTGCACCAACAGCTACAATTACAGACAACGAGGCAACAATTGATGCTGAATTGGAAGTTTTTATTGAAGATGGAGTTTTAGGAATACCAACTTTTGCTAATAGAGGTATAGGATATGTTAGGTCATCTGCAACTATTACAGGTGATGGTGTAGCAGAAAATAATCAAAACGATGTAGATATAATGATTAAAAATCTATCTAGATTGCCTGGACCAGGAGATAACCTTTCTATAAATGGAATTACAGAAGTTGTATACAAACTTACAAGAATTACGGAAGTAACAGGCACAGAACCAAACCTATCTGCTAAAGTAAGAGTATATCCTAGTATTGGAGAAGAAGAATCTCCAGATCACGAAGCAGCTATTACTATAAGGCAGAACTATAGTCAAGTACGATTAACAGGACACGATTTCTTAGATATAGGATCCGGAAATGTTAGCAGTACTAGATATCCTCAGCTTTATATAGAAGGTGTTGATAGTGATAATCAACCACAACAACAAAATGAAGTTTTAGAAGCAGGCGGCGGACGAGTATTTTATACGTCAACAGACCAAGATGGTAACTTTAGAGTTGGTGAGCTATTTGAAGTAGAACAGTCAACTGGTGTTGTTACTATTGATGCTTCACAATTTGACCTAACTGGATTAACGCAGCTTAGTTTAGGAGGTATCAAAGTAGGAGGTAGTGCAGTTGTAATTACAGAATTTAGTAAAGACTCAACGTTTATTGCAAATAGTAATAACATTGTGCCAACACAATCTGCTATTATTTCTTATCTTACTAGTAAAATTGCAGGCGGTAGTTCAAATGCTATAACTAATAAATTAACTGCTGGACAGGTTGTTGTTGACTTGTCTAGAATACAAACTAATGGAACAGAAATACAGATACCTGTTCCGGCCAATTTGGCAAGTGGTGGCATAGCAGGTGGCGACATGTTAGCAATGCAATTGTTTGCACATAGGTCAAAAAGATAAATATATTAAATAACAATCGGAGTTCTCAATGGCTGAATTTAAATTAGGTAGAATTAGGTTTATATGGAAAAGTACCTGGACAGGGTCAACCATATACTACAAAGACGACATAGTAAAGCACGGAGGTAACACTTTCGTATGTACAGCAGGACACACAAGTACTAGCGACTTTGATACTGACTTTGCTACATATTGGGACAAACTTACCGATGGTCAAGAATGGAAAGGCGATTGGACAGATGCAACTGCTTACAAAATAAATGATATCGTAAAATACGGTGGTTATTTGTATGTTGCAAACCAAGCCCACACTTCTAATACTTTACTTGAAAATGATCAGTCTAAATGGGATCTTTACGTTGAAGGTTTTGATTGGAAAAACACATGGGCAACTGCTACACATTATAAAGTTAATGATATTGCAAAATATAATGGTATTAATTATATCTGTATTACAGCTCATACAAGTGCTGCAACAGAATCTGATGGATTAGAAATTGATCAAGCCAAATGGCAAAAATTTACAGATGGTATGCAATGGCAAAGCGATTGGTCCATCAATACTAGATACCGTGTAAATGATGTCGTTAAGTATGGCGGACAACTTTATGTTGTTAATACTGGACACACTAGTGCTGCAACAACTACATTAGGACTAGAAGCAGATCAAGCTAAGTTTGATTATTTGCACAAAGGTGTTGAATATAAAGGACCGTTTACTGCTGGAACAAGATATAAAATTAATGATGTAGTGAAGGCGGGCGGCGGACTTTGGATTTGTACTACACATCATACTGCCCAAGATAGACTACAACAGGATGTAGCAAAATGGGCTCAATTTGTAGAAGGTTTAGAATTTGAAGATAGTTGGGGTCCATATAAGAATTACGAAGTAGGTGATATTGTAACATACGGCGGCTACTCTTATGTTGCTAAAACTAACAATGTTGGACAACGTCCAACAGACAACGCATCGGATTGGGACTTGTTTAACACAGGATTCCGTTTTGCAGGTGAATGGGGTGACGATAGTTCTGCAGAAGATTATCTAGTAGGCGATGTAATTAGGCATGGCGGATTTACTTATGTATGTATAGAAGATAATAATAATCAAGAACCACCTAATGCAACATATTGGGAAAAGCTTAATGAAGGTGTTAAATGGAAAAACGCCTGGGCAGATGCAACTGAATATGATCTAGGTGATGTTGTTATATATAACAATAGTTCGTACATTGCTGTTGCAAAACATACATCCGATGAAACTGTTGCACAAAACAGACCAGATCAAGATACAAACGGTTCTGAATGGAACTTAATGGTAGGCGGTCCTGAAAATAATGTGATGACCACAGACGGTGATTTAGTTTACTATAGTGGCGCAGGCCCGGCTAGATTGCCAATCGGAGCTGTAGGAACAATTCTACGTGTTAATGATTTAGGAACAGCACCAGAATGGGGATTCTACGGAGCCATCGATAATGTTGTTTATGTTGATGTTAACGGAACAGACGGCGCAGCACCTGGCTTCGGAACAACAATTGATAGACCATTTAAAACAATTAGACATGCTGCATATAATATTGAAGAAGGATATTTGCGTGTAAATGCACGTAAATTAATAGAACTAAACAGAGCCTTTATTGCAGATGAAACTGTTGAATGGGTAGATGCACAAGTTACAGCAAATGCAGGCTCACCATTTACTAACTCTTTCACATATGATAAAGCTGCGTGGAGAGTATATCTTGGTCGCTTAATTACTTCATTACTTTATGACTTAAGCCACGGCGGCAACGAAATCACAAGAAAATTAACATTAGATATTTACAACGCAGGCGAAATTACAGGTAAAACAGCAGAGTTTGTTGCTGCAACAGAATATCTTGAAGCAGTAATAGATGCCATTATAAGCAATGTTGCGCCAGCAGCTACATATGGTTCGATGACTAGACACGCTGATGCAACACTTATTGAAGAATCTGATGCACAAGGTATTATTGGTAATCTTATAGATATACTTACTGATGCTGTTACAGCAGCCGCTACTACAAATGTACCAGCTGAAGTACAACCACAAAATACTATATTTGTAAAAACTGGACAGCTAACTGAAGTACTTCCGATTGTGATTCCTAAAAATACAGCACTAGTAGGAGACGAACTTCGTTCAACTAGAATTAGTCCAGCAGCTAGTGTTACGCCAGCAGGAGATACTGTATACAGTCTTGCAGGCATCGGACGACTACAAGCAATTATAAGCGATGCTGTAACCAATCCTGGGAACATTACAAAAACTACAGGTAATGCACTAGATCCAGTAACTACACATTCAGTAGGTGCAGGTGCCGCAGGCACAGCAGCTACAGGAATTGTTGAAGATATAAAAGAATATATTGATTTTCATATTAATGCAAACGGTTCAGATCCTACATTAACAGGAACAATGACACAGCTTACTTCAACTGATTATACATATGCAGTTGAATCACTTGAAGCAAATAGAGAATTCTTAAAAGCTGAAGTAAATGCATTTATTGCTGACGCATATCCGTCGTATACATACGACACTGAAAAGTGTGCTAGAGACGTAAGTAGATATATTGATGCTGTGCAATATGATTTAATAAACACAGGAAACTACAAAGCCATCAGAGCAGCTGAAGCTTATGTAAGTTCTGTAGAAGGATCATTAACTAATAATATGTTCTATATGAGAAATGGCTCAGGCTTTAGAAATGCAACAGTTACGGGCTTAACAGGAACATTAGGTAGTGCAAACTCATATGGTACTAAACGTCCAGGCGCAGGAGCATATGTATCACTTGATCCAGGATTTGGACCATTAGACGAACATGCTTGGATTACTAATAAATCACCGTATGTACAAAACGTAACAACATTTGGTACAGGGTGTATTGGTCTAAAAATTGATGGCGCATTGCACGACGGCGGCAATGATTCAATTGTTGCTAACGATTTTACACAGATTTTAAGTGACGGTATTGGTGTATGGTGTACTAACTTAGCAAGAGCAGAACTTGTATCTGTATTCTCTTACTATGGACATATTGGCTATCTATCAGAAAACGGCGGCAAGATTCGTGCTACAAACGGTAACTCATCTTATGGTGATTTTGGTACAGTAGCTGAAGGTGGCGACTCGACAGAAACACCGATTACTGCTACAGTTACTAACCGTTCAACAGATGCTCAAATTGGCTCAGTACTTACAGACGGTGATGACATTCTTACATTTGAGTATACAAATGCTGGTGTAAATTATACAAGTGGTAACACAGCATTTACAATTTCAGGAGAAGGTTATGGCGCTGCAACTTCTGCAGTGAATACTGTAGACGGAGCAGTGTACGAAGTTAGATTAACTGACCCTTCAAGCAATTTTGGCGGAGACGGTTATGGTATTGCACAAAATACAGCACAAACTGGAAACACAACTCAAATCACATTAAGTAATACTGATGTAGCTACTAATGCTGCATATATTGGAATGGCAATTTGGATTATTAGTGGAACTGGTGCAGGACAATATGCTAACATTGCATCGTTTAATAGCGGAACTAAAATAGCAACAGTTACTAAAGCATCAGATGGTTCAGCAGGTTGGGATCATGTCACAGGCGCAAGTATAGCAGCATCTTTAGATGATACAACAGAATATCGCATCGAACCTTCAGTTTCGTTTACTGTACCAGAAGGCGGCGGCGGCTATGCAAATACTACTAAAGCTCGTGCTAGAGTAGACGATGAAAAAATTATAGAAATACGTATTTGGGATCCAGGTACAGGATATACAAGTGCTCCAACAATGACTATAACAGATCCAAGCAACACAGTAGATGTGCCGCACTTAGTAAGAATAGGTGACGGCGTATTAACTCAGCCTACATGGTCTGACAGAGGCACAGGTTTTGCTACTGCAAGTGTGACTGTTGCAGGTGACGGATATGCAGACTTATATCAGCCAGGATTTAATTTAGCTGTAGAAGCAATGAGTGAGATTCCACAAGCTGGAGCAAATATTGAGATAGCAGGCATAGCAAACACATACTTTAAACTAGTTACAATAAGAGATTTAACTGGCTCTGGTCCTTACACAGCAACATTGCAATTGTCACCAGAAATAAGTATTACAGATGCACCAGAACACGGTGAAGTTATAGAAATGCGTATAAGATATTCCCAAGTACGATTAACAGGACACGATTTCTTAGACATCGGCACTGGTAATTTTGGAAACACAAACTATCCTGGAGTGCCTTTAATAGATCCAGACCCTACCAAAGAAACTAACGATTTGGGTGGCGGACGAGTATTTTATACGTCAACAGACCAAGATGGTAACTTTAGGGTCGGCGAACTGTTTAGTATTGAGCAGGCAACTGGTATTGCAACTCTTGACGCTGATGCATTTAACATCAGTGGACTACAAGAACTACAACTAGGTGCAATTAGCTTAGGCGGTACAAACGCTACTATTACAGAATTTAGTACAGATGGTACGTTTACTGCTGACAGTGATAATATTGTTCCAACACAAAAGGCAATTAAAACTTATATACAAGCACAAATAGGTGGCGGAGCAGGTGAACTTAATGTTAACCAACTTACAGCAGGTAATATTAGAATTAATAGCGATACTATTACCAACACTCTTGGAGAAACGATAAATATAAGTGCAAAGACTAATTTCACAGGCGGCATAAAAGGTGATCCTGTTGCAATGAATTTGTTCTTATCAAACTAACGGAGAAAGTAGAAAATGGCTACAGGAAAACTAGGCGCAAATGATTTAAGCGCAACAACAAATACAACAGTGTATACTTGTCCCGCAGACACGTATGCTGTTGTAGCTATAAACATATGCAACCGCGGTTCAAATGCAACCGCTGTTAGAATAGCAGTTGCTGACGGAGACTCTCCGGGCGCAGCAGAATACATTGAATACGATTCAGAAATATTCTCTAAAAATGTATTAGAACGTACCGGCTTAGTACTAGCAGCTACACAACGCCTTGTAGTTTATTCTACACAGGCTAGTGTTAGTGCTGTAGTAGTAGGTATTGAGACAGCAGCATAAATACAATAAGCGGAGGATATTAATAATGGGTAGATATGTAAGTAGAAGCGGATCAGGGACAGCGTCAGATATGACATCTGACTTTGCAGCTTCGAACAGTACAAAAAATGCAGAAGGATTTTTAACTGCATATACAGCGAATGATATTACTTATTCTAGTATCACTTATACTGATCAAAACGGCGGTGCTGCTCAATATGGCGGCGTGTATAAAGTTGTTGCTGGTTGGACTGAAACTAATAACCTCACTAATCAACAACAAACAATCACAGTAGCTTATGATGCTACAACTGGTGAAGTATCAGGTTTAAGCATAGCATAATAGGAGAATAACGTGGCAGATCCAGCAGTATATAATGCAGTACTAAATGAAAGCAAATGCATTCAAGAAAAAATACAAGATGAACAATTAGCAGCGGCTCTAGCAGCACTTGCTAGCGATCCTGCAGATTCGTCAAACTGGGGGCTTTTGCCTCTACTAGAAAGTCCTACTGGATGCTTATGTGTACTAGACAGTGACGCAAATCGTTTAAGATGCGGCGCAGGCTGCACATGGACAGTCCCGGCAGGAACGTCAAAAGTACAATTCCAATTATGGGGCCCAGGCGCACATACAAACAATGGAATGTGTTGCGCAGGTTCACCATCGGGTGCTAACGGCGCATATGCAACTGTTATTATTGATGCTACTCCTGGAGATAGTTATACATTATGTGCAGGATGCGCTGCATGTTGTTATGGGTATTGTTCACAAGGTCACATCGCTTGTGGTAGCAGCACATATGTAAACGGTAACGGTATTAGTGGTCTTTGCGCGGAAAGCGGCTACTCAAGAATTTCATGTGGTATGAAAGATTTGCATGGTTCAATTAGTCAATGTAGATGGCGCGGACAAGGTTCAAGCGATCAATCAGGACCGTGTATTTGCGGAAGCGGAGGATGGTATTGTTTTGATAATTCATGTGCATCATGTGGAGAGGTTCCGTTTACTCCGTCAAATGATAATACATATGCTGGCACTTCGACTTCAGGAACAGTTTACGGCTTACCGGCTATTTGGGCAGGAGGCTGCTTTGATACTAACCATTACGGATATATGAAATCACCTCCTGTGATTGGACCGTGTCATACAGTTCAATCAAACTCAGAATGTTGCTACAGCTTTAGCAGTGGCAGCTGCTGTGGTGGTTGTCGTTGTAGAGCAAGCGACGGTCACAGACGTTATCCGGGCGCAGGCGGAACATATACACATATGATGGGCGGATCAATGTACTGGTCAGGCGACTATGGGCGCGGTGGCATGGTAAGAGTAACTTGGTGTTAAAAGGAAAATAAATTATGGAAAAAACATTTACAGTAAACGTTCCGGACGATCTTTGGGTAGATGCCTGGACAGAAAACAAAACAACTGATTATACATATAACGGTCCGGCGACTTTACATGTAGTTGTTAGAACAATCGATGGTTTTGATATAGTTAGTTGGGGAGAAACTGCTCCAACTGCTATTAATGAAGACATTGAACAAGTAGTAGAGCTTGATGCTAACACTGATACTGGTGTTGCATGGACAATGATACATGAAGGAGATGATTGGGATTATACATATACTACTGTAACCAATCATGATGATTCGACTCATGAAGAAACGAATAATCCTAAACTGACTGATATTTATGAAGCAGTATGGTCTCCGGGTGACGGATTTGCATTAGCTCCTATCTATAAAGAGACAGAGACGATGGCCGAAAGAACAGCCAAAGAACGTAAATCATATGTTGTAAAGTACGATGACGCTTATGACTTTGACGCAGATACGCAAGCAGTAATTGATCAATTTAAAACTGATATGGATGCTTATCTAGCAACAATGGCTACAGCTTATCCTTGGAGATACGTAACTATTGATCATAGTGCTATTCCAAAAGTTCCTGCATCATTAGTAGCTACGTTCAATACTCTGCCTGACATAGCTTAAGGAGAAATTAATGAGTGACGTAATTTTATACGCAGCAATTAAAGAAAACGAACGCTTGCAAAGAGAACTTATAGAGCTTTGCGCAGGAGGCGGCGGATCGTTTGATTATACTCAACCTGCTCCTGCAGGTTATCCGTATAATTCAGGATCAACAGGTGGCGGCGGAGGCGGAAACGAATTCTCATCTACCCCTAGTATTGTAACAAGCTGGATCAATAACTTGTGTCCTAAAGTTTGTCCGGCACAAACATATGGATTTAAAGTATGTGATAACAGCGGATATTATAGATGTAATAGAAACTGTAACTGGTCAGTGCCATCGGGTGTTTCAAATGTACAAGTTCAAATGTGGGGACCAGGCGCTGGCACCAGCGGTAACTGTTGCTGCGGCGGATCTCCATTTGGTCCAAGTGGTGCATACATGGTAATGCAGTTTTGTGTTAATCAAAGTGAAACATATTGCTTTTGTTCAGGATGTGCATACTGCTGCTGGGGAGAGCAAACAACTCCAGGCATTTGTGGCACACCTACTTGGTTTAACTCAACATCAGGTATTCAAGCTTGTGTTGATAGTGGTATTAGTTGCTTTTGTTACTGGAACGAAGATTTAAAATCAAATACTGCAACTTGCGGACACAGAATTCCAGATCCAGATCTAGCAGGATCAGGATCTTGCTCAGCGAATAGATGCTCCGGTTGGAATTTTTGTTATGATGACTGGGAAGATGAATCAAGAGCATGTCACGCATTTGCAAGTAGAACAACTTTTCACGTACAGAGTCAAGCAAGTGATGGCAGAGAGATTACAAAATACGGGCTTAATGGTTTATGGCCTGCACATTGTACAGGCGGTTCAGGCAGTTGCTTACATAGTAGCACAGGCTATTCAACTCCGGTATTTGGATTTGAAAATTGTGTATGTACCGCAACATACACAGGCAGTGACATGAACGAAGGTCAAAGAGGATGCTATTGGAACGCACCAAACGGCTATATGAGAATTCCAGGCGCAGGCGGATATCACACTTATAGCTGTGGCGGAGGCAATGCATGTCAGGGCGACTCAGGACGCATGGGCATGATTTGTGTAAGCTGGGAGTGCAACTAATTAAAGCTTGACAACTTAATCATCTAGTGTTATACTTTAGTAATAAAGGACACTAGATGATTAAAAATTTATTTCCAACTCCAGTAAAATTTTCTAATTTAACACTATCGACAGCTCTTTTACAACAAGAAGTAAAAGAGCTGTTTTCTCTTGGCTACGGTAGTGATTTAAAAAGCGGAGTAAACGGAACGCGACTAGATATAACAAATGAGTTGTTAGAAGAAAAAAAGCCGCAAACTATTATTAAACTACTAACACACATACAAGAAGAAGTTTATAACTATTGCAAAGAAGTCAATATCAAACCACAGTATATAACACAATCGTGGATAAATGTAAACCCAAAAAATTCTATTAATGTAAGACATAGTCATCCAGGAAGTGTGCTAAGTGGAGCATACTATATGAAATATCCTACAGATGCAAACAGTCCTTTAAGCTTTTATCGCAGCAGAGAATTTTCAGATTATGGGTGGAGCTCAATGTCTTTAGATCAAAATATTGAGCTGCAATCAATTTTTAAGTATTTTCCTGTTGACAATGATCTAGTTATTTTTCCTAGTTTTGTAGAACATGATGTATTGCCTAATCAGAGTAACGAAGACAGGATTAGTTTATCCTTTAACACTTCACCGTAGCCAGAATTAAAATTTTTTACATAAAATAAAAATATATACTATGCATAGAGGAGTATTTATGAAGAAAGCGTTTTTTATTAACGGCGGAGCAGGCCGTGTATTATGCAGTATACCTGCATTAGAATATTACAAAGAAAATATTGATTCTGATGTAGTAATAGTATCCGAAGCATGGCACGAACTGTTTTTATCTTCGTCGCTTAGAAGTAATGTTTGGCCAGCTGGCAGTAAAGATTTATTTCAAACAGTTTTGAAAGATAGAGAAATTATAAGTCCAGAACCTTACAGACTAAATGCTTATTTTAATCAACGTGTTAATCTAATACAAGCGTTTGACATGTTAATTAATGATGTAGATGAAAATGTTGCTATAAAAGAAATAAATTTAGATTTAGGAAAAGCAGATCAAATCTACGGTTATAATTTAATTAATCAAGTTAAAATGCAGATGAAAAAAGATAAAGCAATTGTATTTCAACCTTTTGGCAGCGGAGTAAAAATAGATGGTAATTTTGTATTTGATGAAAGCGGCAGAAGTTTTGAATTATCAGATGTATTTAGAATTGTTGATGAATTAGCAAAAGACTACGCAGTTATTTTAATGACTAATTTAAAAATACCAACTGATAGACAGATGGGTGCAGCAATTCCAGAAGACGCAGGATTATTACAATGGATGGGTATTGTAAATGCAGCAGACTATTTCCTTGGCTGTGATAGTATGGGTCAACATTATGCACATGCATTAGGTAAGCCGGCTACTGTAGTAATAGGCTCTACATTTCCAGAGAATATAAGTTATCCTGGAAATAAAGACTTTACAATCATTGATAGTGGCAAAGAAAACAGAGTTTATGTACCATATAGAGTTACTTCTGATCCGGCATCAGAAAGACATAATGAAGATAATATGATATTAAGCGATGAAAATTATAAGAAAATAATGAAAAGTATAAAAGATAAATTAGGAAAACCTATTTCTAAAAATAGTTTTCCATTAGCTAATAAACCAAAAGTAATCGGAGAAAAATAACTATGTCATCAGGATACATTTTAGGAATTTCAAGAGGCCATAATGCAGGCGTATGTCTACTTAAAGATGGCCAAATTGTTTTTGCTAGTGAAGAAGAAAGATTTACTCGTCACAAATACGACGGCGGCCCGTTGGCAACGATGATGAAAGTAAAAGAATACACTGATAAAATTGACGCTATTGTTGTGTGTCATACTACAGATTTAAAAGATGGACCTAAGATAGAATATACTGGTGATAATCTTTATTCTGGATTAGCTAGAAAAATGGGGTTGATTGATCGAAAAGCTGATATACATAGACACCCGCAGTGTATAGACGTCTCTAATCTTCACCATAAAGTACATGCTGCTTGTGCGTTTTATCGTTCTGGGTTTGACGAAGCTGTTGCTGTCGTTATCGACGGCGCAGGGTCAGCAATGACTGGAGAGACGCAAGACGGTCCTGTAACATTATGGGAAGTAGAAAGTATATACGATTGCTCTTATCCAGACAATATTAAAACATTATATAAACATTATGGTTGTAGAGATCCTATTGTTACTGCTATTAATCCTAAAACTAATGGAGAACAATTTGGCGATGCACCGGGCCATACATTTACATCGGTTGTTTCAGGACATGCAGGTATTACAAAAGTCTATGAAGCAGTAACTCAGTATTGCGGATTTCAAGCAATTGAAGCAGGAAAAACAATGGGATTGTTTCCGTACGGAGCCGAAAATGAAAATATTCCTAAATTGTTTACAACAGATACAAAAATTCCATTATCTAATCGTACTATGATAGTTCCAACATATCCAAATGGTGCTATTGTAAATCATTATAATTATGATGAATTATCGCCTAGTCCAACGGGTGACGAGACTGATTGGACCGAATACCAAAATAGAAGAGATTTAGCGTATGCTTGTCAAACACAAACACAAGAACAATCACTTGATATAATACTTTCCGCAGTTAAAATGTCTGGTAAGAAGAAAGTAGTGTTAAGTGGAGGATACGGATTAAATTGCGTAGCAAACTACTGGTATTTGAATAGATTAAATGAAGAAGGTATCGAATTGTTTGTTGAGCCTATTTCAAACGACGGTGGAACGGCTATTGGAGCAGCTCTATTATACTATCATTCTGTAGAGCAGTCAGAGTTAAGACGACCTAGAGAGATATATTTAGGACCTCAATACAATTATACTGACGATGAAATTAATAAACTTGCCGAAGAATACAATGCAATTGTTGAAGATGCAACAGACGAAAAAGTTATTGAGTTAATGACAAATAAAAATATTGTAGCAATGTTTCAAGGCAGAGCAGAAAATGGTCCTAGAGCATTAGGCAATAGAAGCTTAATGTTTGATCCAACATTTGAAGACGGCAAAGACTTTGTTAACGAAATTAAACGTAGAGAATATTTCCGCCCGTTTGCTGGGTCTATTCTTGCTGAAGATGCACACGAATGGTTTGACCTACGCGGTATGGAAGATAGTCCGCATATGATGTATGCTGTTAACTGTCAGCCAGGGATTGCTGAAAAAATTCCTAGCATTATTCATGTTGACGGAACTTGTAGGATACAAACAGTTAATGAAGAAGAAAATCCTCTTTATTATCGTGTGATCAAAGCATTTAAAGAAAAGACAGGAGTACCAATCATCTTTAATACTAGTTTTAACCTTGGCGGCGAGCCACTAGTTGAAACACTCGAAGATGCACTTTGGACCTTAAGCGAAAGTAAGATTGAATATCTATATTTGCCTGAATACGGAAAACTTCTTACAGTCGGAAATTGGACAATTGCTTGATAAAGATATTGTCGAAGTAAGATTAGATAAATTTTTAATCTACTCAGCAAATAAACTAGACGGATACGGTTATCAGACAGCAGCTGATGCCGTATCTTGCTTTAAACACTTTTCAAAAGGCAAAAAATATAACCATTGTTTAGAGTGGTGTTCTGGCCCAGGATATTTAGGTTTTGGAACACTTAGTCAAGGCCTTACAAAAAAACTTACTTTGTTAGATATACACGAACCGAATAAATTTATAGTAGAAAAAAGTATTGAAAAAAATGATCTTAATAATTGTGCAGACTTTATTTTATCAAACAATTTTCAACAACATTTACCTAGCAGAAAATATGATTTAATTATAGGTAATCCTCCTCATTTTTCTTTTGCTCCTACATATGGTAATATCGATCCAAACGAACATAGAAAATATCAAGACAAGGACTGGAAGATTCATAAAGATTTTTTTGACACAGTTAATGATTTTATTACCGACGATGTTGATATCATCTTAATGGAAAACACAAAGGGCAGTAATCCAGATACATTTAAAGAAATGATCAATAGTAATAATTTAAAGATTGAAAATTATTGTCTAAGTGTAACTTATCCTAACGACATTTGGTATTTGCATGTTAAAAAAGATTAGATAAATTCTTCTTCAAACCCGGCAGTTAAATCTAAAACTGCTTTATTCCTTATTGTATTAAAAAGTTTTTCTGCTAAAATTGGGTGATTGCGTTCTGATAAATGTCCTTCTCTTGGATCTCTTCCTTTTATCTTTTTCATCCAATCTAACCATGTATCCATACTTTTACCCTTTACTTCATTAATACAAGGATATAATAAACTACCTTTAATTTGTATATTATTATTGACAAAATACGGTTCATTTTCAAAACCTGGTAAAATTAATAAATTTAAATTTTCTTTTTCTTTTAAAAAGTTTATAGCATAAAGAAGCCATTGAAATCTTATTGCATTTTGTGGATTATCTGTTAAGTGTTTGTTGTATAGATCTATAGCTTTAGATTGATCTTTAGTAACGTATTCGTCAACACCCATTAGAATGTTTCCAACACCTTCATTTTCAGGAAAAAACCACTGTCGATTAATCTGGGTTGTTATAAAAATAATTGTATCATTTTCTTTATCAATTAACGGTGAGTTATCTATAAATTGAAAGTATATCCATTCGTTAGCAACACCGTCTTCGCAAATATTATAAAAATTCTCATGACCAAGTTTTTTAGTAAGACTCCACATCCAATGCCAGTCTTTTAACTTGTCACCATCTCGATGAAATGTACCATAGCTATCACCGAATATCCAAAGTTTTCCTGCATTCATAATAATACTTATATACAGTATGAGCATAAATACTATAAATTGGAACCATATAAATGTTTGATATTACAAGATACTTTACTAAAGGGCTAAAGACTAGCATTCAAATGAAAGACAACGGATCTTTCTCGCATAACGGACCTTGGAAACAAGTGTACACAGATACACAAATTGCAAGATGGCACAGCGGAGAATTTTCCAGCGCAGAGTTTACGATAAGTGTCGACTTTAGTACTACACAAAAAGAAATTATAAAATGTATAGTATGTAATAGTACAGACTATGCTAGCTTAGTTGTTATTGGAAGAAGTAACTTAGGTACCAATCTTGTTGAATTAAGTGCAAGTGTAAATTCGTCTTATGTGGATTTAAGTATAAGTCCTGCAGATGCATTATACGAAGGTGCCAAGTTTATATACACTGCACAGTATTTTAGAAATCAAAATCCGGTAACTCCGTAATTTATTTGATTGATAAATACTATAGATGGAGTAATAGATGTCAACAATAGTTAATACACCGTTTAGATCTAAATATGGATTTGAAAGCACAGGCTTCTTAGTAGACACTGAAGGCAATATTTCTGCCAAGTCTATAAGTTTAGTTGATGAAGCGCCTGCGCCTGACGATACTGATCTACCTGCTGATAGATCTTTTACTGAACAAGGCGGCAGTTTTAGAATTAGCGGCATAGGCAGTAATAATCCAGGCTTTACTGTTTTTCGAACAAAGACAACAACTATTGATTTAGATCTAAGTACTTTAACATTTAATATATATTCTGATTCTAGCTTTACAACCTTGTATAATAATGGAATTATACATAGTGATGGTGATAGTGGAGTAGATGCCCAAGGCAAACAAGATGGAAGAATTTCTTGGACCATACCGCTTACTGCTCCTAATACATTATATTATGCAAATACTAGCGGCACTGTATCAGGAATTATTACAGTACAAAATGCTCCAAGTGCGTTTAGTGAAGTTTCTATCACCGGAACTACTCCTAGCACAAGTACAACAACAGGAGCACTTACAGTATTAGGCGGAATTGGTGCTTCAGGAGATTTAAATCTTGGTGGTAATCTAAATATTCAAGGAGTAGGAATTCCTGCACTTAAATCGGGCACAAATTTAGATTTAGAAGCAGGAAATTCAATTGTTATTAGAGTTGATGACGTCCTCATAGGAAAAATTGAATCTTCAGGTTCTACAGTGCCAGTGACCAGCACAACAATAAATAACACTACGATAGGTGCTACAGTACCGTCAACAGCAGCGTTTACTTCAGCAACAGTTAGCACTGAACCAGCAGTAGCAAATGCTGTAGCAAACAAACAATATGTAGATCGTACAGCAACAGCATTATCAATAGCATTTGGATTATAAAACATGGCAAAAACACAACTAAAAAATTATGTATTTAAACCGGGTATCGGAGCAATAGATTATGTATATCCTAACGCTTATAGTTTGCTAAGTGCAAACAAAAGTTTTATACAAAAAGAAGCAACAGCTTGGATACAAGATCAAGTAGATGCAAGTGCAACTGGATTTGTAGGATATACATATAATCAAGCAAAATGTGAAAGAGATGTAGGATACGTTGTTGATGCATACTTAAAAGACCTGCGATACGGCGGTAATGAAAATGTAATTAAAACTATTCGGTACTATTGGGATCAAGATGTTGCACAAGTTGACGGCGACAGACAACCTGAGATACAAACACACACTTTTATTAGTACACTAATAAGAGATTATATTTTTGCAAACAGTTTATATTCTGCTTCAAATAGCGAAGTAACACAAACAGTAGATACAAATACTACTGTAGAAACTACAGTACAGTTTACACCTACAGATGCTAGTTACACACCAACTACGGGAGTAATGACATTAACAATCGGCACTCATTCTCTAGCAGTAGGAGATGAAATACACATTGCTCCGGGTGCTATAACTTTTACTTGCTTGCTTGACGGCGGAGCAACAACGCACCCTTATCCTAGAGCAACAGGTGTTCCTAATGCAAAAGGAAGAGATCCGTATTATTATGCACCTTTAACAATCACATCTGTAACTGGTACTACTATTACTATGAATGTAGGAATATCTTCAGATACTTCTGTACACTCGTTTGATAGTGCAACAACAAATGGCGTTACTTCTGGACCTAGTGCAAAGATTAATACACTAGCATTTAATACAGTTGATACAATTACAAATGGTCTTAATGGACTACCAACACTAGTTCCTACAGGAGTAGGTACTGTTAAAGTGCAAGGTAGATGGGATTTAGAGCAGATTTTATTAGTTACAAATACAACTTCTAATGAAATTATATATAATTTTAGTTCACCTACAGCAGGCGGCTCAATAACACAAAAAACTGACGGCGTAAATAAAGATCCGGATTTTCTAAAATATCTAGAAACTACTGATGCCATTACAACACTAACGTTAAATTATAATACCCGTACACATAGCTCCACAGATGCTTTGCAAATTTTTGCAGAAGAAATAGAAAATGGTAAAAGCGTTGTAACAACAAGACCGTATGATTTTGGATCAGATGCTATTGAACGTATGCGTGTTGCACAGCCATTATCAATGCTTGACGCTGACTTTGAGTACGGACTACAGCCTACCAAGTGGGCAGCAATTGGAACATTGCGAGGATATCCTTCAGTATACGAAGTTCCAGGTACTGATACTCCAGTACTATCTGTTGTAACAGATGCTTCGGCAGGAACAGAAGGCATAGGCCAATCACAAATAACTGTAACAACAGTCGGGCCACACGGTTTTGAACCAGGTACACCGATAACTATTAAAGCACTAGAAGACAGTGTTAGCGGAGCAGCTAGAGCAGAAGGTAGTTTTGTAATAGTTGAAGTCCCTACAAATAACTCGTTTACATTTTTTGCAAAGTCAAAAGTTGGCACTGTTAATCCTACTACACTATCTACAACATATACTCAATTAAGAAAAGCAGGATTTTACACAGGTGCAAGTATTGGACAACCTGAGGTAACTGTTGTAAGTAATGGTAGTGCAGGAACACTAGTAGCAGAATTAGACATTGCTAGCGGAAGTACAGTCATACCATTTGACGGTCCGTCGCCAGAAGTTGGTGCGCCACTAGTAAATGCAAATATTCCGGAAGGTTCTCAGGTAACATCGATAATCGATACAAGTGCTGGCGGAGGCGACTATATTACTCCAGTAACAATTGCAAATATTAATCCAGGAGATCTTAGTTTTACTGTACAGGACTCAACTGGCATTGTAGATAATCTTGCTTTAGATAGAGGCGACGGTACAGCTATCTATGTAACCAGTGTTGCTGGTTCTACAGTAAATATGTCTGGGGCATTTACTGGTGCATACGTAGCTAATACTGCAAACTATGCAATTGCACCGACCGCAATTGTATCTAGTGGTACAGGCGCCCTAGTTAATATTTCATCAGCAGGAGGAACATATACACTTGATGGATTGGCAAACCAAGGCGACAACTATCAAGTAGGAGATATATTACTCATACAAGGCAATTTATTAGGCGGTACATCTCCTACTAACGACCTTACATTAAGAGTGTTAACATTAGATAGTGATACAGGAATAGGAACTTTAGAACTTACTGGAAATGCATTTGACGGTACTACTACTATAACTAATCTAACAGGCGTAGTCGTTGGCAACAACGGCACAGACGGCAAATTTGATATTGTTATGTTAAACAATGCATATACAGCTGATGTAGCATCACCTGATACTTCACTAGGCTATATTGTTAATGATGTTATAAAAATACCAGGAAACTTGATTGACCCTACAGCAGGAACAACTCCTGCTAATGATGCATATGTAACAGTCACTGGCATAGGCGCCGGCGGATCGATTACAAGTGTATCTGTTGACGGTACTGCACCTGATGCACAACTACAATTTTTTAACCCAACTAATTCAACTAACGGCTCAGGCAGCGGCATTATATTTACAGTATATACTAATGGTACGACATATAGTGTCACAGTTGATCCGCTTAATCAAGGTATAAATTACTTACCTGGCAATACTATTACAGTTACTGGAGATTTATTAGGCGGCGCAACCCCTGCTAATGACTTAACAATTACTGTCGATAACGTAGGCGGTGGCGGAGAAGTTACTGCTCAATCAATTGCAGGAACTGCATATAATGGCAGATCTTCTGTAAATCTTCCAGGCAGTAATGTAGTTGGCACAGGCGCAACTTTTGACGTAGGATTAGCAGGCGGCACATATACTGTTACACTAACTGACGGCGGTGATAGTTATGGCGCAGGACAAGAAATACTAATTCCAGCAGGCACAACTATTCCGGGTACTAGTCCTGCAAACGATTTAACAATTGCAATTGATACAGTTGATGCAGTTGCCACTGGCACGATAGGTACAATTACCGAATCTGGCACAGCTTATGGCGGAACCGGAACATTTAATGGAGTGCCAACTACACTACAGCCGGTCTCTGGCAATAGCTTTAGTGTGAATATTAGTAGGGCCAACGGGACTTATGGAATAGCATTAGACAACGGTGGCACAGGCTATGCTATAGGAAATACATTTAGAATAAATGGTCCACAGCTTGACGGACTACAGCCATTAAATGACATTACACTAGTTGTTTCGAGTATCGATGTAAGTACAGGTGAAATTACAGCATTTACAAATACATACGAAAGTGCTGCTCCTGGAGATGTATTAACACTTATTAGTACTGTTATTGTAACTGATGCTACTACAGCACCTATAACTAGATCATCTCAAATTACTTATGGTGCATTGGCAACACTAGAAATAACACTATCTAATGCACATGGACTGGTTCCTGGTAACACATTTATTGTTACTGCTAGTTCAGATGACGGCGTAAATAATCATGATTTAGCAGCAGGTTCGTTCTTTGTTACAGATATACCAGCTGTAAATAAACTTCGATATCAAGCAAGAACAACTGGTACTATTGACGTAACTAGTGGAGAAATTTTAGGAATATTATATCCAAGACCTGACAGCTTCTTTGTTCACAGACCATATGACGGCGGTGTACAGTTAGGTACAGGCGGTCCACAGCATGGCGCACAAGCAATACGTCAAAGTAAAAAATATATTCGTTACCAGTCAGGTAAAGGTATTATGTATACAACTGGTGCGCTATTTGCACCAAGTTATGATTTACGTAGCCTTACAGCCGATGATGTAGAAGTGGGAAGTTTAATCACAGTTACAACAGATGACAACGATCATGGTGTACAAGCAGGCGGCATAGTTAGAATACTAGGCGTAGAAACTCCAGGATATAACAGTGGACCACAAACTGCTGTTCCTCCTACATTTGATTATACTGTTGAAAGTGTAATAGATGAACGCACATTTACAATACGAGCACAGCGTAGATTAGGAGCAACCACTGCTATACTAGGCTTTGGCTCACAGATGAGTGTTGTTGCTTGGCACGGTGCTACAGTACGTTCAGGTATCTTTGACGATCAAAACGGCATTTTCTGGGAGTTTGACGGCACACAAATCAGTGTAGTACAACGTACAGGCACTAGACAGTTAGCAGGTACAATTGCATTAGATATAGATGAAAATTTGGTAACTGGAACAAACACAAGATTCACAGACCAATTGAAGGCTGGAGATAGAATTATTATCAAAGGTATGACGCATGTTGTGTCACACGTAAACAGTCAAACCGAATGTACAATAACACCAGATTTCCGCGGCGTTGTAAATATCACAGGCGCAAAAGCAAACTTAATTGTAGACAAGAAAACAAAACAAAGCGATTTTAATCTAGACAGATTAGACGGCACTGGTCCAAGTGGTTACGATATCGACATTGCTAAGATGCAGATGATTGGTATTCAATACAGTTGGTATGGTGCTGGTTTTATTGACTTTATGCTACGTGGTTCAGATGGTAATTTTGTTTTTGCACATAGAATGCGTAACTCAAACGTAAACACAGAAGCGTTTATGCGTTCAGGTAACTTGCCTGTACGTTATGAAGTTACTAACGAAGGTCCTCCGGGCAAACTAGCAGCAGCAATGGATGCAAGTCAAGATACTGCGGTATTAACTGATACTAGTTTCTTCCCAGACTACGGCACAATATATGTCGATAACGAAATTATGAACTTTACTGGCAATAATAAAGTAGATAACATCCTAACTGGCTTAACAAGAGGAGCAACATTTTCAAACTTCCAAGCAGGTGCGACAAGATCATATACTGCAAGTGCAGCAACAACGCACAATGACAGGACTGGTGTTGTATTGATATCGCAAACAATTACACCATTGATTAGTCACTGGGGTAGTGCGTTTATTACAGACGGCATGTTTGACGATGATCGAGGATATATTTTCTCATACGCTGAGACAGGCGTTGAAGTTAGTACTACAAAACAAAGTGCTTTCTTAATTAGACTATCTCCTAGCGTTTCAAATGCACTAGTAGGAGACCTAGGCGAAAGAGAATTGCTAAACAGAGCACAGTTACTACTACAAGGCATTGAAGTTACGTCAGACGGTGTAGATACTGGAAATAGTAATGCTCCGGTCGTGGGTGGTATTGTTATTGAAGGTGTTCTTAATCCGCAAAACTATCCACTTAATCCAGCAGATATTGGTTGGACAACATTGAGTGGTGTTGCTCAAGGTGGTCAGCCTAGTTTTGCACAAATTGCTTCAGGCGGTAGTGTTAACTGGTCAACAGGTGAAGCTGCAACAACTGCTACAGTTAGTTCTCAAGCAGCAATATCCATAAATATGGATAGTGGGCGATATAGATCTGATAGAAACCGTAATCTTATTTGGATAAATGCTAATGATTATAGAAATACATTTGGTACAACAAGTCTGGCGCCTGTGCAAGGTAAGACAATTATAAATGCTGGCTCTTATTCAAACATACAATCAGGAACTACAATCACTGGCGGATATATGAATAACAGCGGCGATTATGGTTATTTTATATTAAGCAGAAATACTACTAATAATAACAACGATAGAATCAACGCAGCCACTGCTAATGCATATACAATACAGTCAGCAGATATACCGTTGGTTGATAGAAACTTTGCATATTTTGACAAGACAAGTTTTGATTCATCAGGCGCAAAAATAGGTACAGAATTATCCAACGGCGGCTCAGTAAGCTTTCCATCTAACACATTGATCAACAGTATAGATCTAGTAGATTTCGGCGGAACTGAATATTACGAAGTACAGTTTAACCAGTCATTTAGTGGTACACTAGCAGTGGGCACAGGCACAGTAGAATTTACGTTTGTGCAACCACCATATGCACAGCCAGGTGAAACTGTATTCTCTTTTATTGCTACACCGGGAGAACGCTCAACGCTTGATTTATCAGAATTGAAAGAACTTACAAACACACCACTAGGTGGACGAGGAACATATCCAAATGGTCCTGATGTGCTTGCACTTAATGTTTATAAAGTTGGTGGTGTTACAGCTAATGCAAATATTATTCTAAGATGGGGCGAAGCACAAGCCTAAAGGGCTTGTGCAAACTCCCACAAGTTATCAAAGATTAATGTTTGTTTTTTGATTTGTTTGTAGACATGTTTGTTTAATTGTTTTTCAGTTTCCAAACCATATCCAGTTCGCACTAGTATTGGCTTTGCTCCTATTTTATGAGCTGCTTTTAGATCACTCATTTTGTCACCTACAAAAAATCCCTTAGAAAATTTTATGTACGGATGTTCTTTTTCGCATCGCTTGAACATGCCAATATTTGGTTTAGCATATACATCATTTTTTCTACTACTTGCACTGTAGTATATTGCATCAATACTAGGACATCCTGCTTGGCCTAATAAATCTAACATCTTATTGTGTACTTGATCTACATCTCCGGGAGTCATTAACCCCTTTTCAATACCGCCTTGGTTAGTAATAACTGCTATTCTATGACCTTTTGATCTTAGCAATGCTACTGCTTCTAAACTTCCAGGAATAGGTTGAAACATCATAGGATTAGTGACGTATGTTCCTAGGTCAACATTTAATACCCCGTCTCGATCTATACCAATCACTGGCTGATTATAATCTTCATTGACTATGTTAGACTGTGTAGTATTATTTGATTCAACAAACGAACTGTCTAGTACACTTCTAGCCATTTTCTGCCTTTTGTTTTTGACTATCACCGGGAGCAACTCTATAGTTGTCCTCTACGCTGTCTGCTGTACTAACTTCAGTAATGCTAGAACTACCTTGTAAGCAAATAAGTCTATGAGGTTGTAATGGAGGATTGTGCCATACATCTCCTTCATTTAATTCTTTTTCATACATTCCAGCAGTAGTAGTATCAATCCATTGTACTTTAAATTTGCCAGTATTTACAAACCAAGTTTCGTCTTTTTCTTTGTGAAAGTGCATTGAAAACATTGCCCCTTCTTTTTCAAAGAACATAATTTTACCGCAGTACTTGTCAGTAGATGCCCAAATTAATTCGTAACCCCATCCTTTTGGAACTACGCCCTGTAATCTAGTTGGTTCATTTTCCATTAATATAATCCTCTATGCTTGTCCATTGCATATCTACTACACTATTTAAATTAGTTAAATTTGCACATGTGTATTCTTGATATTGACCTTTTAAATTTGCTGGCATCGGTATATAATTTATGCCAGCATTGTATTTGTTAGCAATAGTTTGTGCTACGGTTTCAAAACTTACAGGGTTGCCAGTACCAACATTGAATATACCTGATTGCCTTACATCAAACATTTTTTCGTGTAATTTGCAGATATCATCTACGCAAATAAAGTCTCGTTTATATTTGTCACTGTCTTCGAACAGTGTAATTACACTATCTTCTTTAGCTTGCTTTGTAAATTTAGTATAAGGACTCGCTTGATCGCCTTTGTGATTCTCGCCTTCGCCATACACATTGAAATATCTAAATCCTTGAATAATTATTTCAAACTCGTCTTGAAACTGTCCTAAGAATCTATCAAACAAATACTTTGACCATGCGTAAGGTGACTGCGGCAACAATGGCCCGTCTTCAGTAAAATGCTCTGTGGGTCCGTACACACTTGCACTAGATGCATATTGTAAATTAGTACCAAAGTTTTCACATACTTGTGCAAGCCTTACAGTAAACTCAAAGTTTTGTTCTAGTATTTGATTAACGTCAGTGTATGTAGTTGAACTAATTGCACCAGTATGTATGCACCAGTCGTAATCTTCTGTACTAGGGATGATACCAGGAGCCCACTCCCAGCCTTCTACTTCGTGTCCCTGTGCTTGCAAATATAATGCAATATTTGAACCAATGAATCCTTTGTGTCCTGTAACTAATATTTTCATTTATTTTCCTCGAGTAGTTTTTTATATTTTTCACCCCATTGTTTTTTAAATATGGGACTTATTATATTATTATTACGTTCGTGTTCACTTTGTGGAGGCCCGCCAAATATGTATCCTAATGTTACACGAGGCTCAACGTCATTTGTTGGCACACCTCTGTGCCACAAGTTACTAGGAAATATAACACAGCGATTATCTTTATAATCTATATCACATATTTTTTCGCCGCCATGATCAGGAAAATCAGTCCAAAAATCCATTCCTGTGTCTCCAGAAATAAAATGTACCATAGTCCATGCTGGAGGCCCCATATCTGCATGTACACCACCTACTAAAGTTTTTGTAGTTAGATTAAGTTGACATTGAACAAAGTGTAATGGTAGTACTTCGTCATCGTTGCTTAGTTTATCTCTAGAATCATTGAGTGCAGCAAAAGTTGCTTTGTACTCCCATGGTATTTCATGTAGACCAAATAGCGGCCATATTTTACTAAAAAAAGCGTTACCTACGTCAGGACCAACACCGTGGTGTTGACACGTTACTGGTATTGATAAAATATTTGTTTTAATAGATCTATATAACCATTCTGGTACAATATCATCGAAAACAAAAATATCACTAGACATTTAAGAAATTCCTTTCATTTACTATTCTTTATAATCTGCGTTGTTGAATATCCGCCTACTGTAGGTATAATATGCACATCAGTTAAATCATGTCCTACAACAGTTTCAACAGTATAATCTCCGCCTTTTACAATCAAGTTAGGCTGTATATGTTTAATTAACTCATAAGGAGTATCTTGTTCAAAAACGTGAACTTCATCTACCCAAGGTAGTATAGATATCTGTTCAACACGTTTTTCTATATTGTTTATTGGACGGGCGTTGCCTTTTAGGCGCTTTACGCTTGCATCTGAATTAAGCCCAACTACAAGTTTGTCGCCTAAACTACGTGCTTCTTTTAATAAATTAAAATGTCCTGTGTGCATAATATCAAACACACCGTTTGTAAAGATTACACGTTCTTCAATATCACTGCGTGTAAGTATATGTGTACCTACGTGCTGTACTGCACGTCTAGATCCTTTAATAGCAAGTTCTAAACATTGCGTATAACCATAATTCTTAGTTAAACCGTATACAAATGCAGCTAAGAAACAATCACCTGCACCAGTAACATCTGATACTTCTACTTGTGCAACAGGCAGATTATACTCAACACCATCTATACTAGCAAGTACATTATCACCGGCATTAGTAGTAATAATATTACCTTGCCACTGACAAAACCCAAACTTAGTAAATTCACTGTTATTAGGTTTTACTAACCATGCGTCTTTATATTGAGTTGCATGTTCTTTAGGATCTACAATAATCTTACAATCAAACTTATTAATATGTTCAATAATTCTTAGAGATTCGTCTAGTACACCTTTGTTATAATCACTTAATATTACATAATCGTATTGTGAAAAGTCACTACGTAATACATTTCTTAGCACAGCAGAACCGTCTGCATCTTTGTCATCGTCTATACGTGTAATATAATGTCCGTCACATATTATTCGTGTCTTAATACTACGTGGTTGATTTGTTTCAAATAATGTAACATCAACTCCTAGACTTTTAAGATTTTCATATACAAGTCCAGCACCACCTAATGTTTTAACTTCGTGTTGATATTTGACCACAGGTACTGGAGCCTCAGGGCTTATACGTTCTGAAGTGCCATAAATATATTTGTCAACGATTACATCGCCAAAAACTAATACTTTCATAATTATATTATACGTTCTTTTGTATTATCTGTCAAGAAGGTTTATAGTTTGAAACACAGTTTCTAACTTTTTTAAGTTTATTTTACTTTGTAAAGTATTACGCAATCCGTGGTGTAACGGCTTTGGCCACTTAGTAAAACTGCACCAAGCATAACCATTATGTTCGTCATTAAGAATAGGCATAAATTCAGACTGTACTACGCAAAGATATGTATGAAAATGAAAATGTGAATCAATAGAAATAAAACTTTCTAATGGGAGAGTTTTTTTAATTTCTGGTAAAAATCCTATTTCTTCTTTTACTTCTCTTTGCAAGCCTTCCCAGGGTGTTTCGGCAGCTTCGTTAGTGCCTCCTACAAGTCCCCACATATTATTACGTTTGCCGTTTGCTCTATGTAAAAAAAGAAATCTATTAGTATCTAGTGTGTAGAATAGTGCTCCACTACATGTTATTGTATTGACCATAACAGTAGTTAGCCATTCAAATCTATTCTCCATGTTCCGACTGGATATTCACCGTCTATACTTAATAACCATTCATTGTCTTTGTACCTGTACTGAATTCCGGTATTAAGATTTGTAACAAATGTTGTATTATTAGCTTCGCTAGCATCAAAAACAATAACCCATTTAGTACCATTCCATGCAACTATGTCGTTTGCATTAGCTACTAAATTGCTGTTGTCTGCATTTTTCCATGCAGCACTGCCTTCTCCAGTAGGTGCATCGCCTATATTGTCTAGAAGTAATAGTCTAAGCCCTGTAACTTTAATATCAGTAGGATCAAAATTCAAAGGATTTATTATATAATCAACAGTAGTTTTGCCGTCAATTACAGTATCTGTTGGAAAAGTATCTACATCAAAGTTTATTTCAATCTTGCCCTCGTCAAAAGGATTCAAAACAAATGTTCCAGTAACTGTAACATTACTATCTAAATTATTAAAATAGATTCTACTTACATCGGCGTTGTACACTCCTGGATGTGCTTCAAATATTTCACGCCACGATTTGGCACCTACCATACCATTGTGTATTAATTGTGCGCAACTGCTTTCTAGATACACGCCATATTGTTTATAATTTACATTAGCCATCTGATCAGCAGACAGTGTTTTAGCAACACGGTCTGCATCATTTTCTGATGTTATGCCACTGACAAAATCTGTGTATTGATTATTTTGCGGTCTACTAACTCCATCTTCAATAGTGCCTCTAGTTTCGTCAAACATACTTGTAATAATATTTGTAATAACGCCCATCTTCTTAACTTTAGTTGGAGGACTAATGTATATTGGAATGCTAAAAGTAAGCGTAGCAATATCAATTTCACTGTCTACACCTACCGGAATACTTCTGTTAGACCATTGTACATTTTCTAAATTTACAACTGTAATACTTGTCCAGTCAATAAAATTATCTGTAGTCTGCATTTCTAAACTTGGATTGAATAATACTAATATTTGTTCTAGTATCTGTAATTTTTGATCTGTGTTTGAAGCCCATATATCTGCGTTTACTCGCATCATATACGGTGTAGGTATCAGTCTTTCAACTGTGTAATTTTTTCCTTGATAGTTAAGATACTCGTTATTTTCTTCATCGTATGCTCGTTCTCTAATGTTAACAGAACGTGTATATGTTGCATCAGTGAGCCTATCTCTGTCTAATTCAAGACCAGTGAGATATACAGCAATGCGAGGAGCACTAGGTAATTTATTTTCACTATTTTCTCTAATAATATTTGCTACTTGGCGTGTTAGATCTCCGTAGGTAACCGGTACATCTTTGGTAGCACCTTTTCCGTCTTTTACAGGAAAGTTACTCAGTATACGCATCATTTGCGTAGTGTATCTTCTTATTTGGCCATCGTAAAAATGCAGCATTAGTCGTTATCCGCCCTTGGTTTTAGAGCCTTACTTAAACTCTGTCTTTCTTGTACTTCTTCACCGTCAATTGTATTAGTTGCAGTATTATTAATAAAATCTGTTTTATATGTTCTGCGTTCTAGGGTATTACTCAATTCCATTCTAATATCATCACTTACTTTAACCCAACGAATTCCGTCATACTTAAACATTCTATTCGGTAAAAAGTCAGTACGTAAAAAGTAATCACCATTTTGATTATCTAACGGAAATCCTATACCAAATCCAAATGGCGCTCCGTTTGGTGTATCCCCGCCTGAACCAACAAGATAACCTGTATAACCAGATCTGTCAGGTCTGTCGGCTATCTCATCAGTAGTAGTATTGATCCCACTAGCATCTAATTCAGTTTGATCTGCTGTCTGTAAAGCTATGCTACCATCGTCATTAGTAGCAACAGTATAATAATGGCTTATGTCAAACCCACTCTTAGGTGAATCTGCTTCTGCCTGTGCAACTACAGCATTATTAATCTGCATTTCTTTTTCATACGTAGACAGTACATCTCTTAATGTGTTATCGCTACCTTCTTCAGCAGGCAGATCAAGAATTTCTGCATATTCTTGACCATCGTAAATCTGTTTTAGCTTTAATCTATATAAGTGCGGATACCAAGTTTGTGAAAATCCTTCACTTGAACGATTAACATCTTCAACTACGTAAAAGCGTTTGAGTGCAACACTGTAATCATTAAGAGCATATTCGTCTTTCAAATGTGGCAATTCAATCACATCACCTGACATAATTTTTCTACCAAGCGTCTTTACACTGCTGTTAATATGTATAGTCATAAACAGTGTATCATTGCTTAAAAATAAACCAAACTGACTAAGATCAAAATCTATATCTTGTACGTTATATATTGCTCGCATATTATAAACATCAGGATCGTACTTTCTGTCTCTGTTTTCTAAAAATAAAAGATCTTGAATGTTTGTTTCTTTTACAGCATCGTATTCGGGCTGTGTAGCACTTCGATCTTCATCTAAAGGATTCTGAGGACCAATATATTTGTGTATATTGATATCTGTTCCGCCAACAGTAAACATTTCTTGGATTTGTTTGTCCAAAAAATGATAGTCATTGCCGCGTTCTGGTTTATATAATGATAGTCTTGGCATATACATATTTATCGCCAACGATAAATACTATACGGAGAAACCATATGGCAGATTTAGCAACACAAAAACAAGAAATATTTGATTACGTTAATACGTTCCTTGGTGGAGGAATGGTCGACGTTGAACTTGATCCGATACATTATCAAACTGCACTAACCAAAGCACTAACCCGTTTTAGACAACGTAGTGATGCAAGTGTTGAAGAATCATATATGTTTCTTACTACAGTTGTTGACCAAAACGATTATATTTTGCCAAATGAAGTTATGGAAGTGCGTAAATTATTTCGTAGAAGCATAGGTTCTAGAACCGGCGGCGGCGATGGCGGCAGTTTATTTGAACCATTTAATTTAGCATACACAAATACCTATTTGCTATCTAGTAGTAAAATGGGAGGATTGGCTACATATGATTTGTTCTCCCAACACCAAGAACTTGTAGGTAGAATGTTTGGTTCGTTTATAGAATTTAAATGGAGCAATACGAGCAAAAAACTTACTCTTTTACAGCGTCCTAGAGCAGAAGAAGAACTATTACTTTATTGCTATAATTATCGTCCTGACTCAGAACTGTTAAATGATTATCTAGCTGTGCAATGGATCAAAGACTATACCCTCGCTAGCTGTAAATATATGCTAGGCGAAGCAAGAAGTAAGTTTGCTACTATCGCAGGACCACAAGGCGGCTCCACACTAAACGGTGATACATTAAAAGCAGAAGCTCAACAAGAAATGGACAAGTTAGAATTAGAAGTAGCTATGGCAGTACCAGGCGGCACAGGCTACGGCTTCTTAATTGGTTAAAAACTTCTTGACATTTAGTATTAATTAAGTTATACTGTACGTATACTTTAAGGAGATGCTTGTGTTACCTAAATTATTAGTTGTTGGTCACGGCCGTCATGGCAAAGATACTGTGTGTGAAGTACTAGAAGATTACGGATATACCTTTCAGTCTAGTTCTAAATTTTGTTCAGAACTTTTTATCTTTAATGATTTAAAAGACAAGTACAAATATAAAGACGAAGAAGACTGTTTTGAAGATCGGCACAATCATCGTACTGAATGGTACGATATGATTCATAACTATTGCAAAGATGATCTAGCACGCCTTGGTCGCAATTTGTTTGCAGAACATGATATCTACTGTGGTCTACGTAACAAGCGTGAATTCTTTGCAATGCAAAATGAACAAATCTTTGACTACGCTATTTGGGTAGACCGCACAGATCATTTGCCTTTAGAAAGCAAAACTAGTATGAGCATAGAACAATGGATGTGCGATTATACTATTGATAATAATGGCGACTTAGCAAGACTAAAACTAAATGTTGATATTCTTATGCGTACTATCTTTAGAAGTCTGGGCGTAAGTCTCCCTGTTTCCACCGCACTCCGGTTTTCTGAAGGATACGCTGGCAGTTAGCACATACTGTTTTTAAGTTGCTAGGTCGACAATTACTCAAGTCTCCGTCAATATGAAATACATTAAATTGCTCTTCGTGATTTGATTTAAACCCGCACTTCTCGCACTCATCTTTTTTTACGTAACCTCGTTGCCTCCACAAAGGATTATCATAATTTAATCCGTGCTTCAAACATCTTTCACAAAGCTTTCTATAATAAGTTTTGCCATCTTTTTTATAATTTATAGCCGCTGGACGTTGCTTACATTGACATAAAGGTCTCATATTGTATTTACCTCACCTTTTCTATCCCTTTTTTTAGCTTATTATCGGGTAGATTTCTGCTCATCTTAATAAATACTATAGCGAAAACACTATCCAACAGGAGATTAAAAATGGCATTAGTATCACCAGGCGTAGAAGTCAATGTAATTGATGAATCATTCTACACACCAGGAGCGGCAGCAACTGTTCCAATGATCTTTGTTGCTACAGCATCTAATAAAACAAGAGCATCAGGAAACGGCCTTGCACAGGGCACAACAGCAGCAAACGCAGGCAAAGCTTATTTAATAACAAGTCAAAGAGAACTTGGAGATTTATTTGGCGATGCACTATTTGAATCAGACAATAATGGTAACATGATTCACGGCGGAGAGTTAAACGAATATGGACTCAACACAGCTTACTCATTACTTGGAGTGACAAACCGTGCTTATGTTGTAAGAGCAGATGTTGATCTTGCAGAACTTTCACCAACATCAGTAGCACCAGGCGGCGAGCCTTTAGACGGCGCACATTGGTTTGATACTACTAATACATCACTAGGCATTTTAGAATGGAATGCAGCACCAATTACTACAACAGGCGGACAATCATTTAGTACTGCTGTTGTAAGAGTTCTTACAGAAGGCACAGAAGTAACTGGCAGCGGACCGAGAGGCTCGATAGGTTCAATTGGTGAATATGCTTTAGATGCTACTGTTAATACTAATGATTTATACTACAAAAGTAATGGTAGATCACTTAATACTACTTCAGGTGAATGGGTTAAAGTTGGTAGTGCAAAATGGAAAGCAAGTTGGCCTACAGTGTCAGCTGCAACTAAAAATCCTTCAATGACAAACAGTGACACACTTACACTTAATGGTGAAACTATAACAGTGGGCGGCACAGGACTTGTAGCCGACTTAGTAGCTGCTATTAATGGTACTAGTGCATTAACAAACGCAGGCGTTAGTGCTTACAATAACAACGGCATACTAGAAATTTATTCAACAGGTGCAAATATAGTACTAGCAGACGGCACCGGTACTCCGTTAGCTGCGGCAGGAATTGCAGACGGTACTAGTGTTGCACCACAAGTGGCTATTGCACCACATACAAGCGTACCTGAATATAAGTCAAGTGATACAACTCCTGCACCAACAGGTAGTTTGTGGATTAAGACTACAGTACCAAACGGTGGCGCAAACTGGAGAGTAAAGCAGTACAGCACAGATACACAGCTTTGGAGCAACGTTTCTGCTCCGATTTATACAAGCAACGAATCTGCACTATTTGCACTAGACAAAACAGGCGGCGGCACAAATTTATTAGTTGGCGACATTTATATAAATGCAAACAAAGAAGAAATTTCACCAGCTGTTATTGATTTTCAAATTCAGCAAAAGTTTAGAGCAGGCGCAACGCAAGTAGTATCTGATACAATTAGTACAATTTCTGCAGGTGATTATAGCTTTGATTTAGGCGAAACTATTGTTAATAGTGCTACACTTACAAATAAAACTGTAGGTCCGATTACTTTACTTGGCGACGAAGATGACGCAGAATTAATAGCTACTGCGATTAATAGTACAGCATTTACAAATGTAATTGCATATGTTAACGCAACAAATAAAGTAGTTATAGAACACAAACTAGGTGGCGACATACGCATAGATGATACAGATGGGTTGTTTGCAGCTATGGGAATGGCAGGTTTGAACGCAGCTGGATCAAATTCAGCTACAGCAACACCTGGACTTTTTGTTGCACCAACTGGCGATTCAAAGTATGGATTAGTAGCTTCAAACTGGAAGCCATTAACTTATACAGCATCTGAAAATGAGCCATTAGCACTTACACAAGACGGCCAACGCTGGTACAATTCAACAATCGATGAAGTTGATATCATGATACACAATGGCACTACATGGGTTGGTTATCAAAATTACAATGGAGATTATGCTAATACAAACCCAGCAGGTCCAATTGTAAGCGCATCAGCACCAAAAGCCGCAGACGGACAGTCAGACGCATCTCCATTAGTTGATGGAGATCTTTGGATTAGTACAGCAGATTTAGAAAACTTTCCACTAGTATATCGTTGGAATGGCACTTCTGAAGAATGGGTATTGATTGATAAAACAGATCAAACTACAGAAAACGGTATAGTATTTGGCGATGCACGTTGGTCACTCACTGGCGGCGCAACTGATGGACCGTTTGTTGGCGCAGATATTGACGAGTTACTAACTAATGATTTCTTAGATCCAGATGCTCCAGATCCTGCACTATATCCAAAAGGTATGTTGCTTTGGAACACACGTAGAAGTGGATTTAATGTTAAGCGTTTTGTACGTAACTACGTCGATGTAGCAGGTGCCAACGGACGTTTCTTAGTAGACGATCCGCAAAGTGTAGATCCAGCAGACGTAATTGACGAGCCAATGGCTAGTTACTATCCACACAGATGGGTAACAGATTCAGGTAATAACGAAGATGGATCAGGTACATTTGGACGTTTTGCACAGCGCAAGAGTGTTGTACAAGCATTACAATCTTTAGTTAATAGCAATCAAGATATACGTGACGAAGAGTCACGTCAGTATAACTTAATTGCAGCTCCGGGTTATCCAGAATTAATTGGTGAAATGATTACATTGAACGTAGATCGTAGATTGACTGCGTTTGTTGTAGGCGACACACCAATGCGCTTAACACCAGATGCTACTTCATTGAATGAATGGGCAAATAATGTTAGAGGTGCACTTGAAGATAATGATAATGGTGCAGTGTCTAAAGACGAGTATCTAGGCATGTATTACCCAAGTGGCTTTACAAGTGATAACTTTGGAAATAACATTGTAGTTCCAGCTTCACACATGGCACTACGTACACTTGTACTAAACGACCAAGTTGCGTTCCCCTGGTTTGCTCCAGCAGGTACAAGACGCGGTGGCGTAAGCAACGCAACAAGTTCAGGTTATATTAGTAGCGAAGGCGAATTTGTTGGCGTTTCACTTAACACTGGTCAACGTGATACACTATACAGCAATCAAATAAATCCAATTACGTTTATTAATGGTGCTGGCTTAGTTGTATTTGGTCAGAAGACTCGTGCAAGAAATGCAAGTGCATTAGACAGAGTAAACGTAGCACGTTTAACTGTGTACTTACGTGGACAGCTTGAGTTACTTGCAAGACCTTACTTGTTTGAACCTAATGACAAAGTAACAAGAGATCAAATTAAATCAGCTGCTGATCAACTACTATTAGAACTTGTAGGATTAAGAGCTGTATATGACTTCTTGGTAGTGTGTGATGAAACAAACAATACACCAGCAAGAGTTGATAGAAACGAACTTTACTTAGACGTAGCTATTGAACCGGTTAAGGCGATTGAATTTATTTACATTCCGCTAAGACTTAAGAACACTGGAGAAATTTCGGCACTAGGTTAATATGCGTACTTAATGGATGGGGAAAATTCCCCATCCTATTATGCATAAATACTATTGTAACAGGAGACAAGAATGCCAATTACAACATTAACAAATATTTCAATCCCAACAGAAGATGGGGGCGGCAGCAATAGTTCATTGCTAATGCCAAAACTTCAATATCGTTTTAGAGTGATGTTTGAAAACTTTGGAACAACAGGCGGACCAGATGGTATCCGTGAAATCACAAGACAAGTAGTAGACGTAACTCGTCCTAATTTGACTTTTGAACAAATGACCCTAGATGCTTATAACTCAAGAACATATCTTGCAGGTAAGCATAATTGGGAGCCAATTACATTGACACTACGTGAAGATGCAAACAACAACGTACAAAAAATTGTTGGTCAGCAACTTCAAAGACAGTTTGACTTTTTTGAACAGTCTAGTGCAGTATCAGGTGGTTCTTATAAGTTTATTACTAAAATAGAAATACTAGACGGCGGCAACGGCGCAAATGGTTCTAACATTATTGATAGATTCCAACTAGTAGGTTGTTACTTAGAATCAGCAAACTACAACACACTAGCATATGCAACAAGTGACGCAGTTACAGTTTCTTTAAGTATACGCTATGATAATGCTATCCAATTTGGTAGTGAAGAACAGTTTAGCGGAGTTGGCGAAGCTATTACACGAGCTGCTCAAGACTCTGTCAGCGGCACACAAGCTACTGGCTAATAGTACTAAACAGGTATTCTTGTTTAATTAAGAAAGTAGGGATCTTTACAGGTTCCTACTTTTTTATTATGTACGCACAAATTTTTTAAGATAAATATACTTATGAGTTGGTGGAATAGTTTTATAATACCTAGAGATGTTAACACGCATTTGCGTGACGCTCGGCATGCACATAATCTTTTTACACAATATGGTCATATATTTTCACCAAAGGTAAAATTTTTATATCATGTTGTTTTTGAACCTGCGTTAGATAATCAAAAACCCAATACTAGACAATTTAATAAGCAAATAGGTGTGCTTGTAAAAAGTGCCGACTTGCCTGGATTTAGAGCAAGTATTGAGAATAAACAACAATATAATCGAAAAAAGAATCTGCAAACAAGAATAGATTATGAAGATTTAAGAATTGTTCTGCATGATGATAATCTAGGTGCTACAAGATCGATGCTTGAAGAATACTACAGATTTTATTTTCAAGACGGTAATCATAAATTAAACAATTCACGAGGAACTCCAGACGGGAGTTTCGGAGCACGAGACAAGTACAATAGCTCAACGCCGAACTACGGTATGAATAGCTATCGTAACGGACCATTTTTTGCTAATATTAGAATATATCAATTGAGTTTACAAAATTGGTTTAGTTATACACTTATTAACCCTTTATTAAGCGGATGGGACCATGGCGGCGTTGACAGTAGCGATGGCGCTACGCCTAATGAAAATTCAATTACAGTAGCACATGAAGGTGTGTTATACGATAATGGAATTATTGGAGAAGACGGAGAACCTAAACACTTCACCGATCCTGAAACTGGATATGATAATACACTAAGTCCATTATCTAGTGAAGTAAATGACAAATCAAAAGATTATGTGTTACCATCGTTATTTGATCTTGTAGAAGATATTTTTGATATTAGTTTGCCATTTGGATCTAATAATCCAGGATCTACTCTCGCTGGAAATATAGCAACATCAGTATTTAGATCAGCAGCAAGAGTTCCAGCAACTTCTAATTCAATTCTGGGATACTCTATTCCTGTTAATGATATTAATATAAATAGAAAAGCCGACATTGTACTCAAAAGTCCTAAGTATAGCGGTGATCCTGAAACTATATATAATCAATTGTTAGATGATCCGATAGCATATAATACTTTTTTAGCAAGAGCAATCAATAACAAATATATAGAAGGCGTAACGTGGAATGATTATTTGCTATTAAGTCCTGAAGCAAAATCTAGGATCCTTACTGATATAAGGAATCGTGTATTAGCAGGAGATTATAAGCTATTTACTTTCATGGTACAGTCATTGGAAGGAAGATTATGAAATCAGATTATCAAGAAAAATTAACAATTGACGATACACAAAAAATATTCAATAACTATTTTAAAAATGATATTGGCTATAATGCAAGTGAAGTAAATGCTGTAATAGGTTATTTTCTAAAAAGAGGGTTTGATACAATAGCAGCAACAAACACAGCAGCAATTTTTTTACAACAAGCGCGAATAGATAAAATACCTGTATTTAAATTAATAGATACATTAAAAGGTTTAAACGATATAGAAATAGATAATGTTATATCACAAATATTAAATCTATACAGATCAAAAACTTCTTCTATAGGATTTAAAAAAAATACAATTTTGTCACTAGTTGAACAAAGAAATATTATTATATAAAGGCAATATCATGTCTAGATTTGCTCAAGGTAAATTCAATCTAAAAAATGTAGAGAAATATATAGGTAACAAAACACCTACTTACCGCTCTGGTTGGGAATTTACTTTTATGAAATTCTGTGACGAACATCCTAGTGTTGCAAAATGGGCAAGTGAAGCAATAAAAATACCATACCGCAATCCGTTAAGTGGTAAACAAACAATCTATGTGCCTGATTTCTTTATAGTTTATAGCGACCGTAAAGGCAAGCAAAGAGTTGAACTTATAGAAGTAAAGCCAAAAAATCAAACGGTAAAAGAAAAAGTAGGACGTAGTAAACACAATCAAGCCCATTGGATAGTTAATCAAGCCAAATGGGAAGCAGCTAGAGCCTACTGTAAACAAAATGGAATATATTTCCGTATTGTTACTGAAGATGATATTTTTCATACTGGAAAAAGAAGATAAATAATAGTAGCATATAATGGAATGGACCCATGACTAAAAAATTAGAAGACCTATTAAACTTACCTGATTCTAAAGAAATTATAGAACAAGCAGAAGCACAGGAAGTTGAACAGTCTAAACACGATATAGAACGTGAAGAAACATTTCGTGATATTGCTGAATTTGACAAGATTACTGCTGCGTTACCTAGTGTTAAAGGGCTAGGCGATGCAGCTGATAAAGAGCTTAACGAAGTAGCTAACAAAGCAATGCAGGCATACGAAGATCTAATGGATCTAGGTATGAATGTTGAAAGTCGTTATAGTGGAAGAGTGTTTGAAGTTGCTGGCGGAATGTTAAAAACGTCTTTAGATGCAAAAACAGCAAAGTTAGACAAAAAATTAAAAATGATTGAGCTACAGCTAAAGAAAGAAAAAATGGACAAAGATGGAAATGCCTCTGTTGGTGATATAGTAAACGGCGAAGGATACGTTGTAACAGATAGAAACAGTCTATTAGAAAAGCTCAAAGGCATGGATAAAGATAAATAATATATAAACTAAGGATCATTGCGCAATGAGATCATTTACAGAAATACTTACAGAGTCTAAAAAGACTTATGAATTTAAAATAGGCATAGCTGGAGAATGTCCAGAAGACTGCGTAGAAAAAATGGAAACTGCTCTAAAAAAATATGCAGTAGCTAATATTACAACCGGTAAGAAGACGCCTATACAAGAACGTCCATTAGACTTTCCACAATTACAAAATATGGAAGTTACTTACTTTGAAGCAGAAGTAACCTATCCAACTACTCCGCAAGTGCTGCAAGAATATTTAGGACAATGCTGCGGCATTGATCAAGCATATATTATTGTGCGTAATATGGGTGATCCGAGAGAAGAGTATCAAGAAACTAAAGATGATGCTCCATACGAATCAATGCTAGACAAAGAAGACATGGGCGGCGAAAGTGCTCAAGATTCAGTAGCAGGTAGTCGTGTAATGGACTTATTAAAAGAATTAGAAACTGCTCGTAAAGAACGCGACCACGATGCAGCAGAAGGAGCACCAGTAGGCGAATCAGCTGACATTGGCGATACTGAAAATACTAAAGCGGTCGTGGGAGGTTAACACTATGAATATGAAAAATTTAATTCAGCAAATGACTGATATTGAGAATTCAAAAAAAGAACAAATTAACGAAGCAGCATCAATTACTATTAGTGCAGAAACAGGCGCAGAAATATCAGATATGATTGCTTCTATGCAGGGTAATGCTGGCATGCAGTCTAAGCCAGCTTTGTTGCCACCAAGTTTAGGCATGCGCAGCGATATGGAAAAGTTTCGTACTGCAATGGACGATGATCCAAAAATTCCTGGTAAAGATGACGTCGATGGCGACAAAGATTTACAAGCAGGACTAATTGGTGCACTAGCAGGCGGAGCATTAGGCTCAGCAGCAGGCGCCGCAACAGGCGCAACAGGAGCTATAGCAGCAAAAGGTGCAGCCGCAGGGGCCAAAGTAGGGTCAGGTATTGCTGGAGCAATGGGCAAAGGTATGTTAGGAAAAGCAGCTGGTGGAGCAATGGGTTCTAAAGTAGGCTCAGCTGTAGGTAGTGCATTACCAGGAGCAGCAGGCGCAGCTATTGGTGACAAAATGACTGGCGACACAGACGAAAGTTATGCTAACGAGCCTGATGCACAGTACGGTGACACGAGCGATGCTATTCCAGATGGCAATGATTTAAATCGCAAGAAGAAAGCATACGCTGCTACACAAGATGGCGATAACCCAATGGCTGTTGAAAACATCAAAGCAACACTAATGGCAGCACTTGCTGAAAAGAAGATGCCTATGGGCGCAGGACCAGATGGTAAAAAAGGCACTGATGACGATAAGCCTGCTTTCTTAAATCAAAAGACTGGTGACAAGAAAAGCAAAGGCGGAAGCAAGCCTAAAAAAGGTGTAGTACCTCCACAGTTTAAGAAAAAAGGCAGTTAATAAGGAAAGATAAATGGTAGCAGTAACAAGAGTAAACGGATTATTATGTACAGCTGGCACTATACACTCTGAAAGTGTTAAAGCATATTTAATTACAGTACAAGTTGCTGGTAATACAGATGTTGATTTAAGAGCAGAAGATGATGCAGTTGATGAAGCAGTAGAGCTAATTGTAAAAGAAGTTAATCCTCTGATGTTTTCTGTTAAAGATGATGCCTCAGGTGAAATTCATATTATTATGGACGTGAACAGTTCAGCGGCAGACATACAACAACGTATTAGGAATCTAGGTACAACAGTAGGACCTAATAATGTTGATGTAACAGGCACAGATGTTGTAGAAGCAACTGGCTTAACCATTACTGGTTAATTAAGAATCCCCCAGCAAACTCAATAGGCTCTTAGGAGCCTATTTTTTTCAATAAATATCAATATGTCAAACTACTTTTTTAGCGAAAGCGATCTTACTCCGTTATATAATGCAGTTCCATCATTTATAGAAGAGACTGTCTCGTTGTGCCATGTATGCTACAATCATTTGCCTGCATTAAAATATGAAAAAGATGGAAAATTATATCTTGTAAAATACTGCAAAGATCACGGTATACATCATTATGTTATTGAAAATGATATAGACTTCTATCAAAGTTTAAATTGTGAATACAACAAGCCTTGGGACTTTAACGGCGGTGTTATGATCGAAGGAAGTGATAGATGCAATTTAGATTGTCCGCATTGCTATCATATTCCAAATAATAAAATACAAGATCCTGCACAAGAACTTTTAATGTCTCAAGTTGCAGATATTGAATCTAAAATGAGATGGCCGGGAGATCCCTTTTGGGTTGTGCTTTTAGCAGGTGCAGAACCTACTCTAAGAAAAGACTTTCCGTACCTATTAGAGAGAATAAAAACAGACTATAATAATACTATACAATGCTATGTAATGTCAAACGGAATAAAATTTGAAGATGTAAATTTTGTAAAATCGTCAAAATCTGCAGGATTAGATAGTGTGTGCTTTGGTTTAAATCATCCTACATATAATAACAATATGATAATTAGAAACAAACAAGAACGTGCAGTTTATAATATTTTAGAAGAAGACTTAGGACTAAATTATCTTAGTTATACTATGAATAATTTTAACGAATTAAATGATATTATGCAAGAAATTTTATATAAAGGATGGACACCAACACATTTTAGAATTCGTTACGGAAGTGATATTGGAAGAAATACTGGACAAGAACGATTGTTTTTAAGTGATGTCTTTAAAAGTGTACAAAGATGGTGTCAAGATAATAATAAAAGTTTTGAAATTATTGAACCGGCTGATAACAACATATATCACATAATGGTTAAAGTAGAAGACAAATATATAAGATTAATACAGTGGTGTGACGAATACGATATTGATATGGAAAGTTTGAAATCAGGACCTTGGAGTGATTTTACGCCAGGCTCTATAACTAATTTTTTAAATCAAATTATTAGAAGAAATGCGTGGAAAAACAAAGGATTAACTCTTTTAGATAGCCCCCCAGAAAGATATCACATGAGACAAATACCAATAACTGATAAACTAGATTTAAAAAAGCTAATATAATTTAACTTATTCAAATAGAGTCTACAGACTCTATTTCTTTGAATAAATATTACTATGGCAGCATCACTAGACGGCGTCTTAATTAAGAAAGCCAATAAACAAGAAACTTATACAAACGAGCAAGTTGAAGAACTGCTGAAGTGCATGGATCCTGACGAAGGGTACTTACACTTTGCAAGAGCATTTGCATTTATTCAGCATCCCGTAAAAGGTAAGTTGTTGTTTGATCCTTATGAGTACCAATTACGTTTGATGCACAGCTACCATAGCTATCGTTTTAATATTAATATGATGCCTAGACAAACAGGTAAAACTACGTGTGCTAGTATATACCTTGCTTGGTATGCTATGTTTAATCCAGACCAAACTATTCTTGTTGCTGCACACAAATACACAGGTGCGCAGGAGATTATGTCACGCATACGTTTTGTGTACGAAACTTGCCCTGATCATATTAGAGCAGGTGTTACAAGTTACAACAAACAATCAATTGAATTTGAGAACGGCTCACGCATTGTAGCGCAAACTACAACAGGTAACACAGGACGTGGTATGAGTATCTCGTTACTATATTGTGACGAGTTTGCATTTGTGCAGCCTAACATTGCGGAAGAGTTTTGGACTTCAATATCACCTACACTAGCAACTGGTGGCCGTGCTATTATTACAAGCACACCAAACTCAGATGAAGATACATTTGCTACTATTTGGAAACAAGCAGAACAAAAGTTTGATTCCCACGGCAATGAGCAAGAACTAGGTATAAATGGATTTCATAGTTTTGTTGCTGAATGGCACGAACATCCTGATAGAGATGACAAATGGAAAGAAGAAGAAATTGGTCGTATTGGCGAAGAGAAGTTTAGACGTGAATACGGTTGTGAATTCTTAGTATTTGACGAAACACTGATTAATTCAATTAAACTTGCTGTAATGGAGGGTGCAAACCCTATTTTAAATATGGGTCAAACTCGTTGGTATAAAAAGCCAACTAGTCAATATACATATGCTATTGCACTAGATCCTAGTATGGGTACAGGCGGAGACTATGCCGCGATTCAAGTTTTTGAATTACCTAGCTACGAACAAGTTGCTGAATGGCAACATAACCAAACTGCTATTCCAGGACAAATAAGAGTACTTGCAGACATATGTAAATACGTTGAGCAAGAAACAGGAAACACAAATGGCATATATTGGAGTGTTGAAAACAACGGCATTGGAGAAGCTGCACTAATTGTAATTAATGACTTTGGAGAAGAAAACATTCCGGGACTGTTTGTAAGCGAACCTATGCGTAAAGGACATGTAAGAAAGTTCCGCAAAGGATTTAATACTACACACGGTACTAAAATTACAGCATGTAGTAGATTAAAAACAATGGTTGAAAATGACAAAATGACAATACATAGTAAGCCATTGATATCAGAACTCAAAGGATTTGTTGCCACAGGATCAAGTTTTCAAGCAAAGTCTGGAATGACTGATGATTTAGTTAGTGCTTCATTACTTGCATTACGAATGATGTCAGTACTCAAAGACTGGGATCCAAGAGTGTATAATACATTTACACAGGCAGAAGACTTAGAAGATTATGAAGCACCTATGCCAATTTTTATAAGTACAAACTATTAATACGTTGATAAATACAATATGCAGAAATTTGATAAAATAAGCGAAGATCTTTTCAACAAATTACGTGGTAAATTCCAAACCATTACTATCGGCGACAAAGACGGAAATGTAACTAACGACCCAAGTGTTGCAAGATTTTTTGACTTTTCTTATAATACCGGCAGCAATGACATCGGCAAAGTTAGTGTGAGTATATCCGAAGAAGAAGGACTAACGGTAATTTATTCAAAAGATATAGTTCAATTTGAAGATGATATCTCTAAAAGAGATTGGTTTGATTTTTTAAAGGAACTTAGAGTTTTTAGTAAAAAAAGATTATTAGATTTTAGTATTAGAGATATTAATAAATCAAATTTAAACAAAAAAGATTATAAATTTTTAGCAAATCGATCTGGGGACGATACAATGACAGAATCAAAACTTTATGGCACAAGCCGTATTAGCTATCAAAAAGTAGGCGAAGCACGTATTGTGATTAAACATACAGAAAGTATTAATCAAGAAAGTGCAACAGGACGCACACAAAAGCTTGGCAAAATCTACATAGAAAGTGCAGACGGAGAAAGATTCCGTTATCCATTCAAACATCTTAGTGGTGCTAGAGCAATGGCTCGTCACGTTAGCGAAGGCGGCAACGCATATGATGATTTTGGTAAGCACATTGTAGGCCTATCAGAAGAGATGTCAAAACTACGCAAGTTTAAAAACTACATGGGACGTAGTGCTGTAATGGCAGAAAGCCTAGCAGGATATACAGACATTGTTAAAGAGCGTATTGCTACAGTTAAGAAAACAATCGAATCACTGCAAAAACCAGCATACTATGCAGAAACATTTGAAGCATTTGAAACCCCAGTAATGGAAGATGTTCCTAGTGATGTTGCTGAAAATTGGATTGACCAATTGACTATCAAACAGTTTAACGAAGAACTATCAGATGTATTTCCGTACATTTATAACTTAGTAAGTGAAGCTACTAAAGCAACAGATTTAGGTCCAGAAGAATTGGTTGACGAAGCAAGCAAAGGCATTGAAGCAATGAAAAAAGCAGGCAATGCAAAAGCAGATGCAGAGGCAAAGGAACGGGCAAAAAAAGACAAGTCGGTAGAAGAGTCAGGTTTACAATATCACACTGGTGTTAAGAAGCACGGTAAAGAGTATATGAAAAAGGCTGCACAAGCAGGTCGCAATGGCGCAAGTCAAGAAGAACTAGGCGCATTAAAAGACAAATATAGCAAAGCAGAAAAAAATAAAAAAACAAAAGAAGAAATTGAACTAGAGCAAGGCTTTGAAGAAATGATGGGCCAGTTTGGTGAAGAACGTACAGACGAATTTCTTCCAGCATTAGCTATTCCTGCATTAATAACTGCGGCAAGAATAGCAGCACCAAAACTTATACAGATAGGCGCAAAGATACTTACTAAAGGAGCGCGAGGCGCAGGTGCAGTTGCTAAAGGCGCAGGCAAAGTAGCAATTAAAAATCCAGGAACTACAGCAGCAGTAGGCGGTGGCGCATATGTTGGCAAAAAAGCAGGCGATGCTATTGACGCAGTAGGCGACATGGCAGGCGACCTTGCAACTTCAGCAGAAGAAATCCTTGCAAAAGCTGAAGGCGGAATTGAAGCTATTCAAGGCGAGATTTCAGCATTTTTAGGCGGCGATGCAGTTAAGCAAGTTGCAGCAATGGCAGCAAAATACGCATTACCTGCACTAGCAGTAGTTGCATTATTATATGGTGGCAAAAAAGTAATTGATATGCTCAGAAGTAAAGACGATGACGAAATGCAAACTGCCTCTATAGAAGAAGTAGCAGGACCAGATAAGTGCTGGCCTGGACATAGAAAAGTCGGTACACAAGCAGGCACTGGTAAAAACAAAGGCAAACGTGTAAACAAATGTAAGAAGATTGAGTCAGAAGAAGAAGTACAAGAAGCATATATTGACACAAGTAAAGATGCTATAGAAGTATTAGGCGCACTACGTGGCAAAGGAAAAGCAATTGAACGTGGACAAGATGACGATCAAGGCAACTTAGCAAATCAGTACGTAAGTGATGTATGGGATGTGTATTCATTTATTGAAGCAAGAACAAATGGATTTAGCGGACTAGACAAAGGTGCCAAAGCTGCAATTGACGCAATGATGAAACTACGTGGTGAAGCAAAGAAACTAGAAACTCAGCCAGGATCAGGTAAAAATGCTCGCTTTGGTAATCAAATTGTAACTGCATTGTATCCTGTAATGGAATATCTATATACAACAGACTTTGACAGAAACAAAAAAGAAGACGACACTGAAGAAGGCAACGAGTTTGCAAAAAAAGTAAGAGACCTAAAATCTAAAGGTGGCAAAAAAGGCGATAAATTTAAAACATCAGATGGTGAAGAACACGTATTAGAAGACGAAAAGACACCACTAGGCGAGTTCATTCTATCATACTACGATAGAGAAACAGGCGCATTTCCAAAAGGCGAAACCGCAGTACTTACTATGGTAGAAAAGGACTACGGTGAGCAGTTCATAGAACCTGCTAAGGCGTTTATTGGGCAAGTTCAAGCTTTATTCGACGAATACCAAATGCAAACACAACCACAACAGATGGAAGTCGACACACAGTTTGATCGCATGAAAGAACTTGCCGGTCTCCGTTAATTTTTAAGGATACAAAATATGGCTATCACAAATAAAGAAGAATATAAAAATAGATTAAATGAATTTATAAATTTAGGACATTCTCCGTTTGATGAAACTGTAGTACGTCAACTGTATGCTGAGACTCAAGAAGGTAATTTAAGTGACGGAGAAATACTTGAAGTGTTGAAAGAAATGTTTGATAGTCCGTTCATTACAGAAAGGTTGTTAGACGAACTAAGACAAAAATATAATTTAAGTTAAGAAGTTGTAAGGATCTTTATATATGAGCATCAAGACACCACTAGATTTTGCAATAAGAGTTACAGAAGTAATTCCGCATAATGGCATAAATCGAGAACCTACCAAACAAGAGTTAGAAATAATCTTTAATGAGCTTGCAGAAGGCGGCAACGTGTTTACTATAGCTGAACTAGCAAAAATGACTAGACAAACTTATGAAAATGTATTTTATACAGAAAGATGGTTAAAAGACACACTAGAAAGAAACAACATTACTTACGAAAAAAATTAAAAAAAAACTTGACAAGATAAATATTAGAGTGTAGTATATATTATGTGCTACACAATTTAGGCACTAAGAGCAGTAATAACACTGTTCTAACATAGGCATACATTATAGGAGAAAAGGCACTATGGCATCATTAGCAGAAATCCGAGCAAAGCTCAAAGAACAAGAGAACCGCACTTCAGGTGGTTCAAATGGCCCAAGCGGTCCAAACCCAATTTACCCATTTTGGAATATGAAAGAAGGCGAGAGTTCAACTCTACGTTTCCTTCCTGACGGTAACGCAGACAACACATTCTTCTGGGCAGAACGTTTGATGATCAAACTTCCGTTCGCAGGAGTCAAAGGCGAAACCGATTCACGTCCAGTACAGGTACAAATTCCATGTATGGAAATGTACGGCGAGACATGTAATATTCTTAACGAAGTCCGTGGCTGGTTTAAAGACGCAAGTTTAGAAGACATGGGTCGTAAGTATTGGAAGAAGCGTTCATACGTATTCCAAGGCTTTGTTACAGATAATCCACTTGCTGACGATCAAGCACCAGACAATCCAGTTAGACGTTTTATTATTGGTCCACAGATCTTCCAGATCATTAAGCAGGCACTTATGGATCCTGACATGGAAGAGTTGCCAACAGATTATACTGCTGGTGTAGACTTCCGTCTTAATAAAAGTTCAAAAGGAGGTTACGCAGACTATTCAACATCAAACTGGGCACGTAGAGATCGTCCACTTAGTGATGAAGAAATGAATGCAGTAAACACACACGGATTGTTTAATCTAACAGACTTCCTTCCAAAGAAGCCAGACGAGACTGCACAGAAAGTAATGCATGAAATGTTTGAAGCGTCAGTAGACGGTGAAGCATATGATGCAGATCGTTGGAGTCAATATTTCCGTCCTGCAGGAATGCAAGCACGTACAGGAGATCCACAAGTAGCGGCATCTCCACAAGCAACTGCTGTAAGCCAGAGTGCTCCAGTAGCAGAAACACCTACTCCAGTAGCAGAAACACCTACACCTACACCTGCTCCAGAAGCGGCTCCAGAGGCTGCAAGCGGCGGCGATGCAAACGACATTCTAGCAATGATCAGAGCACGTCAAGGACAGTAATAACTATGGGGGAGAAATCCCCCGTACATTTAATTTAGGAGATATTATGGCTAATAAAGCTTTTGATCCGACTAAGTTTCGGACGGCACTAACAAAATCTATTTCAGGAATGAGTGCAGGATTTAATGATCCTACTGACTGGATTAGTACAGGCAACTTTGCACTCAACTATCTTATCAGCGGTGACTTCCATAGAGGTGTTCCAATGGGTAAGGTTACAGTTTTTGCAGGAGAGTCTGGTGCAGGTA
>Ga0228674_1000127_pt1 | contig 59132 bp, 60 predicted proteins | sample 1D_rmetaG_FD_189054 | JGI IMG/M metagenome (GOLD analysis project Ga0228674, IMG submission 189054) | Seawater microbial communities from Monterey Bay, California, United States - 1D_r | ecosystem: Environmental > Aquatic > Marine > Coastal | place: USA: California | collected 2016-09-26
GGCGCCCGTATTTCGAGTTAGTTCTCGACTCACTGTACTCGGCGAACGGTTAATTCGTTTGGCTATCAATCGTACAGGATATTTCGCACTGTGCATGTGTGCTATACAAAAACGTTCATGTCGGGTTGAATGGGTATAAGACATCGTAGGCTCCTAAGATTTTTATTGTGGTGATTTAAATCTATCAGGTTCTTACGATGTCTGCTTGTTACCTAGCTGTTGCACTTGGAATATGAATTCACCAAACATTTAGAAAGACTTGTACGTCGACAGAGTCTGTTTGAGTTAAAATAGTATGTTAAAAATTGATCGGAGTAGTGGTGTGAGCGAAATAGCAGGAAATGTGTCAAAAATGGCCGTATCATTGCCAGAAGCAGTAAGCGGTCTAGCACACTATGAAATGGTCTTAGGTGAACAGCGACAATCAATGAACGATTTGATTGGCCAAACCATCAGCTTAACGTTTCAAGGTGAAATCAATTGCCATGCTTGTAACCGCAAGACAAAGAAAAGTTTTAGCGGCGGTTACTGTTTCCCTTGTTCACAAAATCTTGCCCAATGTGATTTATGTATTATGCGGCCAGAGACATGCCACTACGATGCAGGTACTTGCCGTGAACCGGAATGGGGTGAGCAGTTTTGCATGCAGGACCATTTTGTCTACCTCGCCAATAGCTCAGGTATCAAAGTGGGCATTACCCGTGGTAATCAAATACCGACACGTTGGATCGATCAGGGCGCAACCCAAGCCTTGCCGATTTTTAGAGTCAAAAGTCGTTACCAATCAGGCCTTGTGGAAGTGATATTCAAAAGCCATGTTTCTGATCGAACAGATTGGCGGAAAATGTTAAAAGGTGAAGCTGAACCATTAGATCTATTAGAAGTGAGACAGACACTAATGGCAGCGTGCTCAGAAGAAATCAGTGAATTGCAAAAACGATTCGGGAATGATGCAATCACACAGTTAGATGATGAAGAGGTATTGGAGATTCGTTATCCTGTTGAACAATATCCAGAAAAAGTAAAATCGTTGAATTTTGATAAAACGCCAGAAATTACCGGGGTTTTACAGGGGATCAAAGGGCAATATCTGATTTTAGATACGGGCGTATTGAATATTCGCAAATTCACCGGCTATCAGCTCAGCTTAGGCACCGCCTAATGTTGTATCAATTATTACGGGCCATTTTATTCCAGCTCGATGCAGAGACATCTCATCATTTAGGGATGAATGGGATTAAATGGGCACACAAACTTAAATTATTATCGTTAGTCTATCCTCCACAACAGGGCAAACCATTAGAGGTGATGGGCCTTACTTTTCCAAACAGAGTGGGTATGGCAGCGGGTTTAGATAAAAATGGTGATTATTTATCGGCTTTATCAGCATTAGGATTTGGCTTTGTTGAAATTGGCACCGTGACGCCAAGGCCACAACCAGGCAATCCAAAACCACGCCTGTTCCGTATTCAAGAAGCCAATGCCATCATTAATCGTATGGGGTTTAATAACTTAGGCGTCGATCATTTACTTGAGCAAGTGAATTCGACCCAGGTTGATGCCTTAGTCGGTATTAATATTGGTAAAAATATTGATACCCCAGTTGAAAAGGCACTAGATGATTATTTGATTGGTCTAGAAAAAGTTTATCAACAAGCTGACTACGTAACGATTAATATTTCGTCTCCCAATACGCCGGGTTTGAGAAAATTACAATTCGGCGAATCTTTAAAAACGTTACTTGGCGGCCTGAAAGACAAACAAACCGCTTTGCATCAGCAGACGAATCGCTATGTGCCAATGGCCGTTAAAGTGGCACCAGATTTAGCATTAGCAGAAGTACAAGAATTAGCAGAAACCTTTGCGGAGTTCGAAATTGATGGTGTGATTGCGACTAATACCACCATGGCACGAGAGAAAGTGGCCGGTCTGCCACATGCTGAAGAAGCGGGTGGCTTAAGTGGGCAACCTGTTTTTGAGCAATCAACCGAAGTGGTTCGCCAGTTTAAACAGGCATTACCTGAGCAAATGCCTATTATTGCAGCCGGCGGTATCATGTCAGGCCAAGATGCCATGGCAAAACTGGCAGCAGGGGCAAACTTAGTACAAATATACAGTGGCTTTATTTATCAAGGCCCAGAATTAATTGCAGATATTATTAATGCAATTGAACAGAATAATTAAACTTTAAATAGGATGTTTCAATGATGGAATGGGTCGTTAATATAGCGATAGCGTTAGCAATTATTTTGGTCGGTCGAATTGCCGTTAAATGGCTGGTGGGATTATTGGCTAAAATGATGGCTAAATCTGAACTTGATGAAATTTTGATCAATTTCATTAGCTCAATTGCAAAAGCAATTTTGTTATTGCTGGTCATTGTCGCTGCCCTAGATCAGCTAGGTGTCGATACAACCTCATTAATTGCGTTAATTGGTGCGGCAGGTTTAGCAGTAGGTTTAGCATTACAAAACTCGCTACAAAACTTTGCGGCAGGTGTCATGCTAGTCGTATTTAGACCATTTAAATTGGGTGATTTCATCGAAGCTGGTGGCATTGTGGGTGTGGTAGAACAAATCAGCATTTTCAGCACAGTACTGAAATCAGGCGATAACCGCGAAATTATTGTACCCAATGGCCAAATCTACTCAGATGCGATCACCAATTATTCGGCCAGAGAAACACGCCGTATTGATTTGGTGTTTGGCATTGGTTATGACGACGATATGCTGGAAGCAAAAAAACTAATGGAATCCATTTTAGACGCACATGAGCTTGTGTTGAGTGATCCAGCCCCAGCTGTTGCCGTATCAGAATTGGCAGATAGCAGCGTTAACTTCAATGTAAGACCTTGGGTAAAAACCGGCGATTATTGGGGTGTGCGTGCTGATTTGATAGAACAAATTAAATTAGCATTTGATGAACACAATATCTCCATTCCTTATCCACACGTGACATTGGATAAACCAAGCTCAGAGAGCTAAAACCTATCTTTCCATTGACGTAATGCCGTGAAAACGGCTTGTTCATCACTTAAGCGTTGTGACACATGTTGCTCAACAGCCTGTGTCACACTCGTTTGATTGCAACGCAAAAAAGGATTGGTCTCTAACTCTAGTGCTAAATGCGTGGGCAATGTGACTTTGCCCATCTGACGCAAAGCCGCAACCTTTTCTCGCCGCTCAGCAATAGCGGAATTATTGGGTTCTACAGCATAAGCAAAGGTTAGGTTTGCCTCTGTATATTCGTGCGAACAATAAATTTTTGTAGTGGATGGTAGCCGACTAATTTGCTTAAGTGATGAAAACAATTGTTCGTGGGTGCCACCTCTCAAGCGACCGCAACCTGCTGCAAACAAGGTGTCACCACAAAATAAACAGTCATCGATAAGATAAGCAATATGGCCACGTGTATGCCCCGGGACATCTAAGACCCGAATAAGGGGGAAATCAGTGTGAACAGAAAGTTGTTCTGCCGCACTTAAAGGATAAGTCATGCCTGGAATCAGTTCATTAGCAGGACCATAAACGGGCACGTTATACCGGGCTAAGAAAGGCTTGATACCGTCGACATGGTCATAATCATGATGGGTAATGAGCAAGGCAACCGGAGTAAGGTTATGTGCTTTAAGATAGGCCAACACAGGAGTTTCATCGCCTGGATCAACCACTATCACTGCTTGAGAGTCAGCGGCTTGTATCAGCCAAACATAATTATCTTCAAGAACCGGTATAGTATGGACAGACAGCAAGGACATGAAAATAATCTCAGTAATGGGTTATACGAGCACTCGCTTGAGAGTAGAATGATAAATTAACTGTAGCTAAACATCTTAACGCTTTTCAGTTTAGTAAAGCGACTTAAATGCGATCAAGGTATTGGTATGGCGGATTCTGACATTGAAGAAAAGGTTGACCCGTTAATTGACTGGTGGCAGAGTCCAGCAGGACAAGAAGTCTTAAGACAGGAACGCCAGCTTTTTCAAAGTACACCTGGGCATTTCCATGGTTACTATCAGCTACAATTGGGTGGGGAGTCGAGTTTATTACCTGACATGACGATGCCAAAGTTTAGAAGGCATATGGCAAAGTCAGCAGATGTTAATGGCTCCAATGAAGCTTTACCATTCAAATCGAACAGCCTAGATACCCTATTGTTAAATCATGTCCTTGAGTTTTCCAGTGATCCACATCAAGTCTTAAGGGAAGCTGAAAGAATATTAGTCGGCGACGGCACCATGATAATTTGTTGTTTTAATCCATGGAGTCTGTGGGGAGTGAGGCGAGTATTACCCTGTAAAAAAAGCGCGCCTTGGAACGGCCATTTTTTCGGAAAGTCTAGAATAAAAGATTGGTTATCTCTGCTAAATTTTGATGTAATAGCTTGTGAAAGGTTGATGTTTAGACCGCCATTAAAAACAGAGAAGTGGTTAAATAGGACGGCAAAACTAGAAACCTTAGGTCACCGCTTTTGGCCAGTATTTTCTGGCGTTAAAATACTGGTAGCGACAAAGAGAACCGTCCCTTTAACACCGGTGACGCAACGTTGGCGAGCAAGACAGATTTTCCCTAAAAAAGGGTTGGTAACAAAGCCAGCCACACGAGAAGAAATAAATGGATCAAGTTGAAATATTCACCGATGGCGCATGTAGTGGTAACCCTGGCCCAGGCGGCTGGGGAACTATCCTAAGAGCGAAAGGCACAGAAAAAGAATTATCAGGTGCTGAAAAAGATACAACCAATAACCGCATGGAAATGATGGCAGTCATCGTCGGTTTAGAAGCATTACAACGTGCCTGCCAAGTTAAAATCACCACTGATTCCCAATATGTCATGAAAGGCATGATGGAATGGTTGCCGGGTTGGAAAAAGCGTAATTGGGTAACTGCAGGCAAGAAACCGGTTAAAAATGTCGACTTATGGCAAAGGCTAGAAAAAGCAGCACAAGGACACGAGCTTGAGTGGGAATGGGTCCGAGGCCATCAGGGCCATGTCGAAAATGAACGCGCCGACCAACTTGCCGTTGCGGCACGTGAATCATTGGTGAACTGAAGGGTATCCAGTGGCAGAAATACAAAACAAACGACAAGTTGTACTGGATACGGAAACCACTGGCTTAAGCACGGCCGATGACCATCGCATCATCGAAATAGGGTGTGTTGAATTAGTAAACCGTCGGTTAACAGGCGAAACATTCCACCAATATATCAATCCAGAACGTGAGATCGATGCGGGTGCGATGGAAGTCCATGGTATTACCAATGAAGCGCTCGCCGATAAACCAAAATTCGCAGAGATCGCGGATGACTTTATGCGCTTTATCGATGGCGCAGAACTCATTATCCACAACGCCGCGTTTGATGTTGGCTTTTTAGACCATGAACTAAACAAAATCGAAGCAGAATCGCGCACAATCAACGCAATTTGTACGATTTTAGATACACTTAAGCTGGCTAGAGACAAACATCCGGGTCAAAAAAACAACCTTGATGCCCTATGCAGACGCTATGAAGTTGATAATTCTAATCGTGAGTTACATGGCGCTTTACTCGACTCCGAGATTTTAGCGGACGTTTATTTAGCCATGACGGGTGGTCAAACTAGTTTGTCTTTGGCTGCTGAAGTGGTTAGCAAAGATAAAGCACAAGCTAAAAAAGCGGGCGCAACACGTCATAAAAAGCGTAAGCCTTTACGTGTGATTAAGGCGACTGAAGATGAGTTAGAAGCACATAACGATCACCTTCAACGTCTTGAAAAAGCCAGCGATGGTCAATGTGTCTGGCTAAAAGTAGTCGATAAATAACAAAAACCTGCGTTTAACGCCTAAAAAAGTTCACTTAACGCTTGAAATCGGTTTTTTCGTCCCCAAATAGCTGACTTGTCATTAAGTAACTTGGAATTAGGTCATCATGAGTAATGAAGAAACCGATAATAACGAAGCAGAAAACCTAGAATCTGAACAGCTTGAAACAGAAGCATCAGAAGAGGTCACGCAAGAAGCAGGAGAAGACCTAGCTGCGTTGTTAGAAGAAGCCCGCCAAAAAGCTGATGATCATTGGAGCGAAGTATTACGGGCGCGAGCGGATATGGAAAACCTACGTCGACGCCAATCACGTGACTTAGAAAACGCCCATAAACATGCCTTAGATAAGTTTGTATCAGAATTACTCCCAATTTATGACAGCATGGAATTGGGTGCCAATGCAGCATCAGGCGATGATGCATCAATAGAGGGTGTCCGCGAGGGCCTCGATATGACGATTAAAATGTTTTTATCGTCTATTGCCAAATTTGGACTTGAGCAAGTCAACCCTGCTGATGGCGATGATTTTGACCCAGAATTGCATCAAGCAATGGCAATGCAGCCGGTCGAAGGTGTCGAAGCAAATAAAGTGATTACAGTTGCTCAAAAAGGCTTCCAATTTAATGGTCGTCTATTACGCCCAGCAATGGTTGTCGTATCACAATAAAACAATCGTTTAGTAGCTAAGGCCTTGAAATAATTTTTTATCGCCCCAATTTACTACTCAACGGCTAGTGTAGCTAGCAAGATTTTTAAGAATACTGGAGAGAAAAACACATGGCTAAAATTATTGGTATTGACTTAGGAACAACAAATTCCTGTGTCGCGGTATTAGAAGATGGTAACGCACGTGTTATTGAAAATAGCGAAGGCGATCGTACAACACCATCGATTGTGGCTTTCACAAAAGATGATGAAGTCTTAGTCGGTCAGTCAGCAAAACGTCAAGCCGTCACAAATCCTAAAAACACATTATTCGCAATCAAACGTCTTATCGGTCGTAAATTCAAAGATGACGTTGTTCAACGCGATATTGATATGGTCCCCTACACAATTGTTGAAGCGGACAATGGCGATGCTTGGGTTGAAGCTAACGGTAAAAAAATGGCGCCGCCTGAAGTCTCTGCACGTGTTCTGATGAAAATGAAGAAAACAGCAGAAGAATTCCTAGGTGAGGAAGTCACAGAAGCGGTTGTTACTGTGCCTGCTTACTTTAATGATTCACAACGTCAAGCAACGAAAGACGCAGGTAAAATTGCCGGTCTAGAAGTGAAACGTATTATCAATGAGCCAACGGCTGCAGCATTAGCCTATGGTATGGATAAAAAACGTGGTGACTCAACTGTTGTTGTTTATGACTTAGGTGGTGGTACATTTGACGTATCAGTTATCGAAATCGCAGACATTGAAGGCGAACACCAATTTGAAGTATTAGCGACTAACGGTGATACATTCCTAGGTGGTGAAGACTTTGACCAACGTATCATTGAGCACCTTGTTGATGAATTCAAAAAAGACCAAGGCATCGATTTATCGAATGATCCTTTAGCGTTACAACGACTAAAAGATGCGGCTGAAAAAGCGAAAATCGAATTATCTTCAAGCTCACAGACCGACATTAACTTGCCGTATGTGACAGCCGATGCATCAGGTCCTAAACATATGGAAGTGCGTTTAACACGTGCTAAGTTAGAGTCATTGGTTGAAGACTTAATCACACGTAGTATGGAACCATGCAAATTGGCATTGAAAGATGCTGGCCTGTCTATGTCTGAAATTGATGACGTGATTCTGGTCGGTGGTCAAACAAGAATGCCGAAAGTACAAGAAGCAGTTGAAGCATTATTTGGCAAAGAGCCACGTAGAGACGTGAATCCAGATGAAGCAGTGGCTTCAGGTGCAGCGATTCAAGCGGCTGTATTAGCCGGTGATGTGAAAGACGTTCTTTTATTAGATGTCACACCATTAAGCCTAGGTATCGAAACCATGGGTGGCGTGATGACGAAATTGGTTGAGAAAAACACAACGATTCCTACCAAAGCGAATCAAGTGTTCTCAACAGCAGAAGACAATCAACCTGCCGTAACAATCCATGTTATGCAGGGTGAACGTGAAATGGCATCAGCGAATAAATCACTCGGTCGTTTTGACTTATCAGATATTCCGCCAGCACCACGTGGACAGCCACAAATCGAAGTCACATTTGATATTGATGCAAACGGTATCTTGAATGTCTCTGCGAAAGATAAAGCGACAGGTAAAGAACAATCTATCGTGATTAAAGCATCAAGTGGTTTGTCAGACGAAGAAGTCGAACAAATGGTACAAGATGCTGAAGCACATGCTGAGGAAGATCGTTTATTCCAAGAGCTTGCAACAGCACGTAACCAAGGTGATGCCTTAGTTCACAGTACTGAAAAATCAATTGCTGATTTAGGTGATAAATTAGATACAGCTGAAAAAGAGAAAATTGAAACAGCTGTTGAAGAACTAAAAGAAGCATTGAAAGGTGAAGATAAAGCTGAAATCGAAGCTAAAACTAATGCATTAGCGGAAGCTTCATCTAAACTAGCAGAACAAGCCTATGCAGAAAATGCAGAAGCGGGTGAAGCGCCACAAGATGCACCAAAAGCGGATGCAGATGATGTGGTTGATGCTGAGTTCGAAGAAGTGAATGACAACGACGATAAAAAATAATCGCCAATCAAAGCAGTAACAACGAACAGGCGTGGGGAAACCTACGCCTGTTTTGTTCTATTTAAAGGTAGGTAGAAGGTCCCATGGCTAAACAAGATTTTTACGATGTATTAGGTGTGTCACGCACGGCGAGTGAAGCTGAAATTAAAAAAGCTTACCGTCGCATGGCAATGAAATATCACCCCGATCGCAATGCAGGTGATACTGATACAGAAGAAAAATTTAAAGAAGCCAAAGAAGCCTACGAAATTTTATCGGATACCCAAAAGCGCGCGGCTTATGATCAGTTTGGTCATGCCGGTGTTGATCAATCAATGGGTGGCGGCGGTCGCGGTGCGGGTGGCTTCAGTGACGTCTTTGGCGATGTGTTCAATGATATTTTTGGAGCCTCTGGCGGTGGTGGCCGACAAGGCGGTTACCGTGGTGCAGATTTACGCTATCACCTAGAAATGTCATTGGAAGATGCCGTTTCGGGCAAAACCGTCGAAATTCGTATTCCAACCCATGTTGATTGTAAAACTTGTGATGGGAGTGGCGCTAAACCCGGCACTAAACCAGTGACCTGTACCACCTGTGGTGGACACGGCCAAGTCAGAATGCAGCAAGGATTCTTCTCAGTACAGCAACCTTGTCCACACTGTAATGGCACGGGGCAGATGATTAAATCACCTTGTTCTGATTGTCATGGCGAAGGCCAAATCCAAGAGCATAAAACCCTATCGGTCAAAGTGCCGGCAGGTGTCGATACCGGTGATCGCATTCGCCTATCTGGCGAAGGTGAAGCAGGACAAGGTGGCGCAGGGCCAGGTGACTTATATGTCGAAGTACAAGTGCAACGACATGATGTTTTCACGCGTGATGACAACAATTTATTCTGCGATGTACCGATTAGCTTCACGACAGCAACATTAGGTGGCGAGCTAGAAGTCCCAACCCTAGCCGGTAAAGCCAGCTTGAAAGTGCCAGAAGGTACACAAACAGGTCAACAATTTAGACTGCGCGGCAAAGGGGTTAAATCGGTTCGCAGTGGTGCAACTGGTGACTTAATGTGCCGTGTTATCGTTGAAACGCCCGTCAAACTGTCTAAGAAACAAAAAGAATTATTAGAACAATTCGCCGAAACAATAGAAGGTAGCCATAGCAAACACAGCCCACAACACAGCTCATGGCTAGACAAAGTGAAAGAGTTTTTTGATTAACCCTTTAAGGTAAGGTTGGCTTAACGCTACAATAAGCCCCAATATTGATAAAAGAGTAAAGGCCAAACATGACAACACGTATCGCCGTTAATGGTGCCGCTGGCAGAATGGGCCGATGCCTAATCCAAGCCGTTCAACAAACAGAAGGTCTTGTACTCAGTGCAGCCATTGACCGTGCAGAATCAAGTCTTCTCGGTGCAGATGCAGGTGAACTGGCCGGTGTGGGCAAGCTAAATGTTGCGATTAGCAGTGATGTAGCCCAAGCCACAGCAGAATCAGATGTCATCATCGACTTCACCTTACCTGAAGTCACCATGGCACTTATTCCACATTGCTTAGCCAATAACTGTCGCTTAGTCATCGGCACAACCGGCTTTAGTAGCGAACAAAAAGCCGAAATAGAACAAGCATCAAAAGACGTTGCTGTAGTACTCGCCCCAAATATGAGTGTCGGTGTAAACCTCTCCTTAAAACTCCTTGATATTGCAGCACGTGTACTCGGTGATGATGTTGATATAGAAATTGTCGAAGCCCATCATCGCCATAAAGTCGATGCCCCTTCAGGGACAGCATTAAGAATGGGCGAAGTGGTCGCTGATGCACTTGGCAGAGACTTAAGTAAATGCGCTGTCTACGGCCGTGAAGGCCGAACAGGCGAACGTGATCGCGACACTATCGGTTTTGCCACTGTCCGTGCAGGCGACATTGTCGGTGATCACACTGTGATGTTTGCCGCCGAAGGCGAACGCGTAGAAATTACCCATAAAGCCTCAAGCCGAATGACCTTTGCTTTAGGGGCGATGCGAGCCTCAAGTTGGTTAATGAATCAGCCATCAGGGATGTTTGATATGCAGGATGTGTTGGGGCTTTGAGAGGGTTTTTTAAAAATGTACTTCCTCTTTCTGAGTCTTATGGACACATGAGAAATACTGACTATACATAATCTTGAGCATATTAGGGTTCTTATGAAGTGCATCGTATTTTTCATGGCTTTCTTTCTTGTGGGATGTGCAGCGCTTACTGAAGGTACGAGGTTAGAAGAACAGTCAAGTTCCACATGGAATGTCATCGAGACGGCATATGGAGGTTATCGTTTCCAGCATAAATGCAATGGAGATAGCAGGGTTACCTTGTATGTTGAAAAGGCACTTGAGCGTGAAGGTAAGCAGTATTTCATCTTTTTCATTATTCCCATACATTCAGCTAAATCATTTGATAAATCATATTCTGGTATAAAGATAGTTACTCAAGGAGGACGAAAGGAATGTGCAAGAAGCGATGTAACACTGACTATAAGAGAGCAGATATTATCACCGAACAAGGTGGTTAAGGGAAACAGGAATAGTTCAAGATGTGAGTATATCTGGAAGCCTGAAATTGAAGAAAGAGGTAGTTTCTCTATTTCCTTTGGTAGTGGCTGGCAGTGTGCTATTCCACCAATAGAGTTCAAATATGAAAAGGGAACTAGCTATGATTATCAGCCTTTAGGAGTGTAGAAAAGGAAATTGCCTTATTTTTAGCTGTTTACTTAAAACTGATTCTACTGATTTCGCCATAGTGGCGAGTCAGGGTATTGCGTGGCCAATACCCTAACAACCCTAGGCCACCCCTTGTACTGGCCTGCGGCTCCACTCATCCTTTTATGATTTCAGGCAGTCGGCCAAAACTCCCTACGGTCAAACACTGGCCGCCTTTTTACCTGAAATAATAAAAGCATTTGTCAGCACAAAATGGGGATTAAGGGGGGGAAACCAGGTTTATGAAGAATCCTAAACCGTCCTTAATGCGAAGCCGAACTTTGAAAAGCTATTTGAGAAAAATACGACGAGTGTTTGACCGAAGGGAGTTTTCGTCGTATCTCAAATAGATTGAAAAGTGAGGGAACCCGAAGGGCAAGCATGGGCTGACCTTTTGTTTGGTTCGTTTATTTTGGCCACGCAAAATAAATGAACGCCCCCACGGCAGTGGTATCAAATAAACACAAATTCCAAATTTAAAACCGAGACCTAATACTTACTCGCCATAAATTCCGCTTTCTCCGCCGCCACAATATCCCCCGATTGCATCGGAATATCGGCAATCAAGTTTGCATGTATGAGGGTATGTTGGTGTTAAGAACTATTGAGGTTCGGCCTTAAACTGACATATTTGAAAACCTTATTTATTCTATCTCTGAGGCGCGAGGTATACCGGAAAAAATACTGTTTGCCATCCATAAAGTGACGTTGTTAGTAAGAGTTTTAGGGCCAACAAGTTTCAGCCGCTTATCTCGAATTGCCTGCTTATATGATATGTCGCCCATCCAAGCTTCAATCATCGTTCGAAGATCAGTAGTAAACCAAATATCAACGTCTCGACCGGGATCATCGAGGCAAGCATCCACATCATTTTCACGAACAAGAATCCACCATTTCCCAAGTTTTTCTAAATTAGTAAAATTAAATTGAATAACAGTTTCATTACCCGGTAGGTTTTCGGGTTTGATACTTCGTACCAGATACAATATTAATAATTCAACATCCAGTTCAGAATCAATCATTTGACCGCGTGCCCAACGCATACCCCAATCTCCCAATTGTTTAATGACTGGGAATAGTTCTTTTCCTGCTCCAGTTAAGTGATATTCATATCCTTTTTGTGCAGGAATTTTCTTACGTATCAATAATCCGCTATCAGTAAGATCATTTAAGCGCTTTGTTAACATTGTGGGTGAGATGAGTGCCATTCCACGCTGGAACTCATTAAACCTTGTGGCTCCCATGATGGCTTCTCTTATGATAAGGAATGTCCATTTTTCACTCAGAATTTCAGACGCTTTTGCGACTGGGCAGAACTGTTTATATCTCGTAGACATAATTAACGCCTCCTAGCTTGTTACTACATAAAGTGTAGTTCAATACTACATTTTTGCAAGCATATCTTAATTAGAAAAAGAATTATTCTATGAAGTAACGCAATTGGCGTTTTAGAACATTAGGAAATAATTATGAAAAGCTATTTTAATATTCTGTTAATTACCTTTTTTAGTTTAGCGTCACAGCTTTCTTTTGCAGGCAGCGATGCTGATGCTCGAATAGCTCAGGCACGTTCAGCTGGGCCAGACTCGATCAGTGCGAATGCCACAATAATTGATGGCGGAAAAGTACTGGTTGAAGGTACAAATGGGTGGACTTGTATGCCAGATACTTTTCCTGGTGATAATGCACCGATGTGTAATGACGGGGTCTGGATGGAAATGTTAGGAGCATTTGCCTCAAAGGGTGAATTCAAGGCGGACCGCATAGGTATCTCTTATATGTTGATGGGTGAACCCAAAGGTTCAGGTGTAAGTAATTCAGATCCTTACCATGCAGATCATCAACATGCCCATGATTATGTGCAAAGTGGTCCACATCTTATGATAGTAGTCCCTAAAGAAGCGCTAGCAGGAATTACCGATGATCCTAAAGAAGGTGGTCCTTTCGTTATGTGGAAAGATACCCCCTTTGCTCACATCATGGTGCCTATTGCTCCTTCAGTAGATTAGTACAACATTTGGCCTCGGGGAAATGAGATCATATTTATTTGGCTAAGGTTATGTCAGGGAAATGTATGTGCATTTCCCTGACACATTGTATTGGTCTAGGGCTTTATTCCTCATCAGTACAAAATGAAGATCCGAAAGAAAACATCAAGTCCTAAATAATCCAAATAAATTAATATCGACTGGCTGTATGTTCTGCTTGTTCTGCCGCAGCAATGTCCCCCGACTGCATCCGAATATCTGCAATCAACAACCAAAACCGGCGTAATTCTTTAGTTTGTCCCTGCACTATCGAAACACCCTTCAGTGCAACTTGTTCTGCTAAACGATAATCTTTCAAATTACGGTGCGTCACAGCCAACTTGTAATAAACATCGGGATCTTTAGGTGCGATGCGCTGCGCTCTTTGTAGCGTTGTTTGAGCAGACTTAAAATTACCTTGCTGCTGTGCGGCATCTGCCGAATCAAGCAAAGCAACAACGGCAGGACTCTGCTGATTATTGATAATGACTGTCGGCGAAACAGGTACGACGGTAGGATTGATTTCATCTTGGCTTGGTAATTCTGAAATTACCGCTGATTCGGGAATAGGAATGCTGACGGCAGGTGCTGGTTCACTGGGCACTTCGATTTCAACAAGTGGGGGTGGCGGTGTTGTTGGTGCAAATGAACAGGCACTGATAGTGACCAAAAGGGCACTTGTTAAAAGGCGGCGTAGTATCAGTATCGTATCAATCATAGTCTGTCATTTTTCCAAATATTATTGAAACCAGCGTTTCATCCAATTATCGAGAATAGGTAATGGATCATCACCTAAACTAAACCCACAGTTTGCCTGTTCTGTCGGGCTATTACCAATGATAAAGGGTAATTGTTGAGCACCAGGACACTGTGCATCGGCTAGCATCCCCGTTTCTTGATCGATCCAGAGATATTCTATGTCCTCTGGCGCAGGGGCAATAAAGGGGTCTAAGGTTTCATGAACCATATAATCAGTCCAGGCACGTAATGCACCACTGGAACCGGTAAAGGGTACAGGATCATTATTATCTAAGCCCAGCCAAACCACGGCTAATCGATTGCCCGCAAAGCCAGCAAACCAGCTATCACGTTGTAAATCAGAGGTGCCCGTTTTGCCTGCCACATTAATAGCGGCAGGTAGCCGAGCATAAATAGAGCGTGCAGTCCCAGTACGTGTAGTTTCTTGTAGCATATATTGCAATAAATGCATGGCATCATTATCGATAGTTTGTTCAAGTTCAAATGGATAACGCGAGAGTTCTTGGCCGGTACTATTTGTTACTTGGCGAATGGCACGCAGCGGCATTTGGAAACCATTAGACGCCATGGTCTGGTACATTTTTGCGACTTCAAGCGGTGATAAACCTTGTGCACCAAGCAATAATGAAGGATAAGCATCGAAGTCACGCTCGACACCAAGGCGATGCAATGTATCAATCACATTATCTAAGCCTAAATCCATACCCAGTCGAGCAGTCGATAAGTTATAAGAATGGGCCATCGCTTGATGAAGTTGCACGTTTTCATGCGACTGGTGGTCGAAATTCTCCGGTTGCCAGATTTGACCATTGGGCATCGTCAATTCAAAAGGGGAATCATCCAAGATACTAGCTAGATGATAACCTTGCTCAACGGCCGTTAAATAAACGGCAGGTTTAACAAGAGAGCCAATGGGACGTAATGTATCTAAGGCACGATTAAAGCCCTGGTAGCGTGTTTCCCGGCCACCAATCACGGCAATGACTTCACCGGTTTGTGGGTTGGTCACCACCATACTGCCTTGTAGTTCGGCTAATGGTTCACCATGACGCTTTTCGAGCGAGGTGATGGTTTTAGTCAAGGCTGCTTCGGCCTTATTTTGTGCAATGGGGTTTAGATTGGTGAAGACGCGTAAACCCTCAGAACTTAATTCATCGTCAGGGTAATCTTGTCGTAATTGTCGTTTAACCAAGTCCAAATAGGCAGGGTAAGCGCCTTTAAGTAAGCTTGCTTGTTTGACGACACCTAATTGACTCACTCTTGCCTTGTTGTAGTCATCTTCTTCAAGGACACCTTGTTCATGCATGACTTTTAAGACCAAATTACGTCGGTTTTCAGCGCGTTCAGGATGGCGACGCGGTTCGTAATAGGATGGCCCTTTGACCAAACCGGCTAATAAGGCGAGTTGGTGGGGTTTGAGTTCTTGCAATGGTTGGGCAAAGTAATATTGTGCAGCAAGGCCAAAACCATGAATTGCTCTAGCCCCTTCTTGACCAACATAAACTTCATTTAAATAGGCTTCTAAGATTTCATCTTTGCTGTAATGCAATTCCAACAAGAGTGCCATCGGGATTTCAAGTAATTTACGGGCCAGTGTGCGATCTGAACTAAGGTAAAAGTTTTTGATCAGTTGCTGTGTCAGCGTGCTGCCACCTTGGATAAAGCGACCGGCTTTAAGATTAGCCAGCATGGCCCGACTAATACCCCGAAGCGAAATGCCATAATGATCATAAAAACCACGATCTTCAATGGCAATCAAAGCTTGAATTAATGCATCTGGTGCATCTTTAAGCTGAATCAGATCACGATCTTCATTATTGAGCGGATAAATACCGCCGATCAAAACAGGCTCTAACCGCAACAACGGAACGGCCTGGCCTTGAGCGTTAGTGATATTGTTTAAGAAACCATTAGAAAAATCCAAAATTAAACGTTGGGATGATTCAAGGCCATCAGTAAATTCAAAACCACGTGTATGCACAATGGCTTTGGCACTGGAAAAAGCCGCTTGGCCAGGCACGGTGACTTTTCGGACAAATTGATACCCCAAGCCTTGCAACTCAATTCTTAACTCTTCCAATATGAGGGGAGAACCAGCATAAAGTTCAAGCGGCCTAGCATAGACTTTAGCGGGGACGGCCCAACGTTTACCTTCGAATTGTTCCCGGATATGGTTATCTAGGTATAAGAGGCCGAGTACACCGATCAGTAACAAGCTGAGAAATAACTTCGTCGCAAATCCAGAAAAACGGCGTCGGAGTCTAATTGAATTCATTATATGAGTGTGCCCTTATTACAATCTAGTGTCTGACAAGTCATAACGACAATTAGTGTCCGTATGCATTAAAAAGAGTTTGGTCAATTTGAACAAAATATCGAAAAAGCATGAGAAAAAGACAACAAGTTATTAATATTTAGGAATTAATTTTACGCTTTCGCTCAGTGAAGAACAAATCTATTCAAGCTCGTTAAAAAGGGCTAACTCTGAAGAGAACAAATTATTGATAGAATGAAAGACACGACACAGCTACGACGTAGGCAGTTCAAGGCCCGAGAAAGCTTGCTAGGTATCGCATTAGCAGTGTAATTCTGATAGACTTAGACGTTATGGTAGACATTATACAACCGTCTTTTATCACAAAATTAGAACCGAAAAAGACGACATCGAGCAGGAATTTATGGTCAGTTTAGAAACGCCAGTATGTGAATTTGGCTTACCCGCCATTGACTTTTCATTACTTGGTACCGATAACAAAATGTGGTCGCTTGATGCGTGTCGTGGAGAAAATGGTTTGCTGATCATGTTTATCTGCAACCATTGCCCATATGTTAAAGCCATCATGGATCGCCTGGTTCGTGATACCAATGCTTTAAAAGAGTTAGGCGTCAACACAGTTGCAATCATGGCTAACGACCCAGCTGAATACCCAGAAGACTCGTTCGAGAATATGCAAAAAATTGCAGAACAATATCAGTTCTCATTCCCGTATTTATTAGATGAAACACAGCAAGTAGCCCAGGCCTATGGGGCTGTTTGCACGCCTGACTTTTTTGGTTATAACAAAGATCTTCAATTGCAGTATCGCGGCCGTTTTGATGAAAGTAAAAAACTGGCAGCCGCAACAGACGTACGACGAGACCTTTTCGAAGCTATGAAAATGGTGGCTGAAGTGGGGCAAGGTCCGGAACAACAAATCCCAAGTATGGGCTGTTCGATTAAGTGGCGAGCAGCATAATTATTTTTTAACAGGAGAATGTAGATGGCTACACGTAGACATTTAGCTAACGCAATCCGTGCTTTAAGTATGGATGCAGTACAAAAAGCAAACTCGGGTCATCCGGGTGCGCCAATGGGTATGGCAGACATTGCCGAAGTTTTGTGGAATGACCACATGAACCACAATCCAACAAACCCGAACTGGGCTGACAGAGATCGTTTCGTTCTGTCAAACGGTCATGGTTCAATGTTGATTTACTCATTGTTACACCTATCTGGCTACGACTTACCAATGGATTCATTGAAGTCTTTCCGCCAGTTACATTCACAATGTGCGGGTCACCCTGAATATGGTTACGCGCCAGGTGTTGAAACAACAACAGGTCCTTTAGGTCAAGGTATCACCAACGGTGTTGGTTTTGCGATGGCTGAAAAATTATTGGCTGACCAATTCAACAAGCCAGGCCACGATATTGTCGACCACAACACATATGTCTTCTTGGGCGATGGTTGTTTAATGGAAGGTATTTCGCATGAAGCTTGTTCATTAGCTGGAACATGGGGTCTAGGTAACTTGATCGCTTTCTGGGATGACAACAACATCTCTATCGACGGTCACATTGACGGTTGGTACACAGATGACACAGTGAAGCGTTTTGAATCTTACGGTTGGCATGTTCAATCAGTTGATGGTCATGATTCAGATGCTATAAATGCGGCGATTACTGCAGCGAAAGCGGTTAAAGACAAGCCTTCAATGATCTGTTGTAAAACAATCATCGGTTTCGGTTCACCAAACAAATCAGCTAGCCATGACTGTCATGGTGCGGCATTAGGTGAAGAAGAAGTTGCATTAACACGTAAAGAATTAGGTTGGGATTCAGCACCATTTGAAATTCCCGCTGATGTTTACGAAGGTTGGGATGCAAAAGCATCTGGTGCTGATAAAGAAGCAGCTTGGAATGCTAAATTTGATGCATACGCTGCTGAATACCCAGAATTAGCAGCAGAATTCAAACGTCGTATGGCGGGTGAATTACCAGCTAACTGGAAACAAGCAACAGATGCAATGATTGCTGATACAAACGAAAAAGCAGCTAGCGTTGCTTCTCGTAAAGCATCACAAAATGCGATTGCTGCATTGGCACCTGTATTGCCTGAATTCTTAGGTGGTTCTGCTGACTTAACCGGTTCTAACTTAACAAGCTGTGATAGCTTCAAACATGTTAGCGGTAAAGAAATGGGTAACTACATTTCTTACGGTGTACGTGAGTTCGGTATGTACGCAATCATGAACGGTATGGCACTACATGGTGGTTTAATTCCATTCGGTGGTACATTCCACATGTTCTCTGACTATGCGAAATCAGCGTTACGTATGGCTGCTTTGATGAAGCAACGTACGATCGCTGTCTTGACGCATGACTCTATCGGTCAAGGTGAAGATGGTCCTACGCATCAACCAATCGAAAACACATCAGCAATGCGTTACATTCCAAATATGGATGTATGGCGTCCTGCTGATTCTGTTGAGGTTGCAGTTGCTTGGACAGCGGCAGTTGAACGTATGGATGGTCCTTCAAGCTTAGTGTTAAGTCGTCAAGGTATTCCTGGCCGTAGCCATGATGCAGCTGATTTTGATGCGATGCGTAAAGGTGCATACGTCTTATCTGAAGCAAACGGTGCAGCTGATGTCATCATCATCGCAACGGGTTCTGAAGTTGACTTAGCAGCGAAAGCACAAGAAGCCCTAGCAGCTGACGGTGTAAATGCACGCGTTGTCTCTATGCCTTCAACAAACGTCTTTGATCGTCAAGACCAAGCTTATAAAGACAGCGTATTAACACCAGGTGTTAAACGCGTTGCTGTAGAAGCAGGTGTGACTGATTTCTGGCGTAAATATGTTGGCCTAGAAGGTGCCGTTGTTGGTATCGATACCTTTGGTGAATCAGCGCCTGGTGGCGTATTGATGGAACACTTTGGTTTCACAGTCGACAATGTCGTTAAAACTGTTAAATCAGTACTATAATTTTTAGCTGAGGCTAAAATTGTATTGAGCAAGAGAATATGGCGAGTGTACATAAGTGCACTCGTCATTTTTGTTTTAGGGTAAAGTAGAATTGAAAACCATTTAAAAACGAGCATTTTTAACAAGAGACTCGTTTTTAAATGCGTTTAAAAATTGGAGAGAAGAGTGACGATCAAGGTAGGTATTAATGGGTTTGGCCGTATAGGTCGTATGGCTTTCCGTGCTGCAGCCAAAGATTTTCAAGATATTGAAGTTGTGGCAATCAATGATTTATTGGAGCCAGAGTATTTAGCCTACATGCTAAAGCATGATTCAGTGCATGGTCTGTTCGATGGTGATGTTGAAGTTGTTGATGGTAATTTAGTCGTTAACGGGAAACCCATTCGTATTACGGCAGAACGTGACCCTGCAGATTTAAAATGGGATGAAGTAGGTGCAGAGCTAATCATTGAATGTACCGGTTTCTTTTTAACAGAAGAGTCTTGCCAGGCCCATCTCGATGCAGGTGCTAAAAAAGTGGTGCAATCTGCTCCTTCTAAAGATCACACACCGATGTTCGTTTATGGTGTTAACCATGATAAATATGCTGGGGAAGCGATTGTTTCAGCGGCATCATGTACAACAAACGCGCTGGCTCCGGTTGCGAAAGTCCTACAAGATAGCTTTGGTATCAGACATGGTTTGATGACCACGGTTCATGCTGCAACAGCGACGCAAAAAACAGTAGATGGACCTTCAATGAAAGACTGGCGTGGTGGCCGTGGTATTTTAGAAAATATCATCCCCTCATCAACGGGTGCTGCCAAAGCCGTTGGTAAAGTATTACCCGAACTGAATGGCAAATTAACGGGAATGGCATTCCGAGTACCGACATCAGATGTATCAGTGGTCGACTTAACTGTCGAATTAAAAACGGCTGCAGATTACGATGATATTTGTAATGCGATGAAATCGGCTTCAGAAGGTAGTTTAAAAGGGGTATTGGGTTATACGACAGACAGTGTTGTTTCAACCGATTTCCGTGGTAATCCAGCGCCATCAACTTTTGATGCAGGAGCGGGTATTGCATTAGATGATACGTTCGTGAAAGTCATCGCTTGGTATGACAATGAATACGGTTACACATGCAATATGATGCGACTTGTTCAATTGGTAGGAAGTTAAGCAGTTGAAGATGACGTAAACAATAAGGCTTCCTTTTAGGAAGCTTTTTTGTTTATAAAGCTACTAAGTCATTAAGTTGTAATATAAAAGTGGTATAAATGAGGGATATAAGCCCTCAGCAATATAGAAATAAAATAATGAAGAAAGGGTGAAAAGTATGACAGTAATTAATATGGCTGACCTTGATTTAGCCGGAAAACGCGTTCTGATTCGTCAAGACTTAAATGTTCCACTAAAAGACGGTGCTGTAGCTGATGACACGCGTATAAGAGCCTCTTTACCAACGATTAAGCAGGCACTAGCCGCGGGCGCTAAAGTGATGCTGATGTCACATCTCGGACGTCCAACAGAAGGCGTTTATGAAGAGGCGTTTTCTTTGGCACCTGTCGGTCGTCACCTGAGTGCCTTACTTGGTAAAGATGTGCATTTAGAAAAAGATTGGCTCGATGGTATTAACATGGACGATAAACAAGTCGTATTATGTGAAAATGTTCGATTCAATGTCGGTGAAAAAGCAGATGATGAAGCTTTATCCAAGAAAATGGCCGCATTATGTGATGTTTATGTCATGGATGCCTTTGGTACAGCACACCGTGCCCAAGCATCAACGCATGGCGTTGCAAAGTTTGCAGAGGTAGCTTGCGCAGGACCACTGTTAGCCGGTGAGTTAGAAGCCTTAGGAAAAGCGCTAGATAATCCTGCAAGACCCATGGTCGCTATCGTTGGTGGCTCAAAAGTATCGACTAAATTAACGGTTTTAGAATCATTATCAAAAGTAGTGGATCAGTTAATTGTCGGCGGAGGTATTGCCAACACTTTCATTGCAGCGGCAGGACATAATGTCGGTAAATCACTGTATGAAGCGGATTTGATTGATACCTGTAATGCCCTAACTGCCGAAGCAAAAGCCCGTGGCGGTGACATTCCTGTACCGAGTGATGTGGTCTGCGGTAAAGAATTTTCAGAAACAGCAGATGCGACATTAAAAGCCGCTTCTGTGGTTGAAGATGATGACATGATTTTCGATATTGGCCCTGAGTCTGCTGCGGCTTTAGCAGACGTATTGAAAAAAGCAGGCACCATTGTTTGGAATGGCCCGGTAGGGGTGTTTGAATTTGATCAGTTTGGTGAAGGAACGAAAGCGATTGCAATGGCCATTGCAGAATCAAGTGCCTTTTCGATCGCTGGCGGTGGCGATACATTAGCTGCAGTCAGTAAATATAAAATCAGTGACGATGTGTCATATATATCAACTGGCGGAGGGGCCTTTCTTGAATTCTTAGAAGGGAAAAAGTTGCCCGCAGTCGCCATGCTTGAGTCTCGAGCATAAATATATAACGATAGGAGAAAATGAGTGACAGCCCTTAGACGGACTAAAATAGTCGCCACACTTGGACCTGCATCAACACCACCAGAAGTGTTGGAGAGAATGATTGCTGCAGGCGTCGATGTCGTACGACTGAATTTTTCTCATGGTGATGTTAACGCATTTATTCCATTAGCCGAAACGATCCTCTCTACTGCCGATAAAGTAGGGAGGACGGTAGCGATTCTGGCCGACCTACAAGGGCCTAAAATCCGAATAGCACGTTTTAGAGAAGGCAAAGTCTTTTTAGAAGTTGGCCAAGAGTTCACCTTAGATGCCAGCTTAAATTCAGAGTCTGGTGATGAGCACCAAGTCGGGATTGATTATCCACAGTTAGTGAAAGATGTCAGTGCAGGCGATACCTTGTTACTAGATGATGGCCGCGTTGTGTTGGATGTCGATAATGTGGTCGGCAATGAAGTACGTTGTAAAGTAAAAATAGGCGGTTATTTATCGAACAACAAAGGTATTAACCGTCTTGGTGGCGGATTATCAGCTGCCGCTTTAACGGAAAAAGATAAAAACGATATTAAGATAGCAGCAAAAATACAGGCAGACTATGTGGCCGTCTCATTCCCAAGATCTGCGGAAGATTTAGATTATGCCCGACGTCTATTGAGAGATGCCGGTGGTGATGGCGGTATCGTGGCCAAATTAGAACGTGCGGAAGCTGTAGAAGTCATGGATGAAATCATTCATGCTTCTGATGCCGTGATGGTCGCAAGGGGAGATTTAGGAGTGGAAATTGGTGATGCTGCATTGCCACCCATTCAGAAAAAAATCATTTCACGTGCGCGTCAATTGAACACGGCAGTCATTACGGCAACCCAAATGATGGAATCGATGATTGAAAATGCGATTCCAACCCGTGCTGAAGTCTTCGATGTCGCTAATGCCGTACTCGATGGGACCGATGCCGTGATGCTTTCTGGCGAAACGGCCGTTGGTAAAAACCCAATAAAAGTCATAGAAGCGGTTGACCGGATTAGCCTACAAGCAGAACAGGAACGTGAAATACGCCGATCACGTCATCGCATTGATTCTGAATTTGAAAGAGTCGATGAAGCGATAGCCATGGGGGCGATGTATTTAGCGAATCATTTAGATGTGAAAGCAATTGCCGCACTAACATTATCAGGTTCAACGGCACGCTGGATGTCACGCATTAGTTCAGGTATTCCAATTTTTGCCTTAACGCCTAACGATAAAACCAGTCGAAAAATGACGTTATATCGAGGTGTCTACCCAGTTAAATTTGCGGTAGAAGAAAGAGGCCATCCGACACTAAACAAAGCTGTCATTGCATTGTTAGAAAGAAATAGTGTTGTAGAAATTGGTGATACGGTCATCCTCACTAAAGGCAATGCAAGGTTAGAGGGCAGTACAAATACACTTAAGATAGTGCGTGTCGGCGATGTCGATTAATAGCCTTAAATAGTAGAAAATGATAAATTAGCTATATATTTATAAGAGATCTTAATATGGCACTGCTTACGCTACGACAACTTCTCGATTATGCTGCCGAACATCAATTTGCTGTACCTGCTTTCAATGTCAGTAATATGGAACAGGTGCATGCGATCATGCAAGCGGCGGATGTGACAGATAGCCCTGTTATTATCCAGGGTTCAGTAGGCTCACGCGTCTATGCCGGTGAAGCTTTTTTACGTCACCTTATCTTAGCGGCAGTAGAAAGCTACCCACATATTCCCGTTGTTATGCATCAAGATCATGGGGCGTCCCCTGATGTCTGTGTCCGAGCGATTCAATCGGGTTTTAGTTCAGTCATGATGGATGGCTCATTGCTATCAGATATGAAAACGCCATCAAGTTTCGACTATAACGCCGATGTCACAAAAACAGTCAGTGATATAGCGCATGCCTGTGGTGTTTCAGTAGAAGGAGAAATTGGCTGCCTTGGCTCATTAGAAACAGGCATGATGGGTGAAGAAGATGGTCATGGTTCTGATGAGAAATTAGATCATAGCCAACTCGTGACGGATCCTGATGAAGCAGTGGAATTCGTAAAACAAACCCAAGTAGATGCTTTAGCGATTGCAATAGGAACCAGCCATGGCGCCTATAAATTCACTAAACCACCGACAGGTGAAGTATTAGCGATTAGCCATTTAAAAACATTACAACAACGCTTACCCAATACCCATTTCGTCATGCATGGCTCGAGTTCTGTGCCCCAAGAATGGTTACAAGTTATTAACAACTATGGTGGCGATATTGCGCAAACCTACGGTGTGCCAGTAGATGAAATTGTTGAAGGCATTCAATATGGTGTCCGTAAAGTAAATATCGATACCGATCTCCGAATGGCCAGTACTGGCTCGATCAGACAATTTCTAGCACAGGCAGAAAATGCGGATAATTTAGACCCAAGAAAATTTCTAAAAGCCTCAACTGCAGCGATGCAGGCAATTTGCCAAGCACGTTATGAAGCCTTTGGTAGTGCAGGCCATGCCAGCAAAATAAAAGCCATTAAGTTACAAGATATGGCGGATCGTTATACCAACGGTGACTTAGTCACACAAGTCAGTTAATGAGCTAACGAACAATTTCGTAAGCAATTGGTGATGAGTCTCCGCCGTGAATAAGGTAAACTAACGGCTTTCAATAACTGAGATTAAATTGTGCAGCAGTTATTAGCAATTGCAGGCGGCGGTGCCTTAGGTGCAATCTTTCGTTTCGGTGTATCGAACAGTGTGCATCGCCTACTTGGAAGAGACTTCCCGTATGGCACGCTGGTGGTAAATACAGTGGGCTCATTGCTTATGGGTCTGTGTTTTGTCCTATTAGTAGAGCGAATGGCTGTTTCAGCAGAATGGCGCTCAGCACTTTTAGTTGGCCTGTTAGGTGCTTTTACAACCTTCTCTACTTTCTCATTTGAAACATTGGCATTGTTCAATGCAGGGGCACCAATAAAAGCGTTGGTGAATATTATGATGAGTGTCATGTTATGTCTGCTAGCAACGTGGCTAGGAATGACGTTGGGGAGACAGTTATGAACATGATCGACATCATTATGGTCAGAGTGTATTTGGCGGAAGGGCGCAGTGATTTGAGTAAAGTTGAAAAATGGCTGCAAGATGAGGCAGATGTCAGAGGTTATACGGTATTTCGCGGTATTGCAGGAATGGGAACAGATGGTAAAAAGCATACCGCATCATTATTAGATTTATCGTCAGAATTACCCATCGTAATAGAGTTCTTTGACACGCCTGAGCGTATTGAAAACACATTAGATAATTTACAAAAACTGGTTAAAGCTGACCATATTGTCAGTTGGTTAGCAAGAACAGGAAGCTAGTATGTTAGATCCAAAGTTATTAAGAAATGAACCAGCGCAAGCAGCTGAAAGACTCAGCCGCCGCGGTTTTGAACTTGATGTAGAACAATTAGAACAGTTAGAGCAGGAACGTAAACAGGCTCAGTCAGAAGCACAAAGCTTACAGACAGAGCGTAATAGTCGCTCAAAAATGATTGGTAAAGCTAAAGTTGCAGGAGAAGACATCGCACCGCTATTAGCAGAAATCGAGGATCTAGGTAGCCAACATAAACAAGCTGAAACACGCTTGGATGACGTGTTAGAAAAGATCACAACATTTGCCTTGAATGTGCCAAACATAGCACAAGATGATGTGCCTCAAGGTCAAACAGAGGATGACAATCAAGAAATACTGAAATGGGGCGAACACCCTCAGTTCGATTTCGAAGCTAAAGATCATGTAGACCTGGGTGAAAGCCTAGGTATGGATTTCGAAACGGCGGCTAAAATCAGTGGGGCGCGTTTTGTCACATTGCAGGGTCCACTAGCAAAGCTGCAACGTGCATTAACACAATTTATGCTGGATATGCATACCGAGCAACATGGCTATACAGAGACCTACGTGCCGTACTTGGTCAATGCAGATTCAATGCAAGGGACAGGACAGTTCCCTAAATTTACAGAAGATTCATTTGCCGTCGATGATGCTGGTTTGTACTTGATTCCAACAGCAGAAGTGCCCGTCACAAACATGGTGCGCGATACCATTACAGCAGCGGATCAATTACCACTCAAATTCGTCGCACATACACCCTGTTTTCGCAGTGAAGCGGGGTCACATGGTCGAGATGTTCGAGGCCTAATCAGACAACATCAATTTGAAAAAGTAGAGCTGGTACAAATCGTCAAACCGGAAGATTCAGCACAAGCGCATGAAACATTAACGGGTCATGCTGAAGCAATATTACAGACTTTAAAGTTGCCCTATCGCAAAGTCGTTTTATGCACGGGTGATTTAGGTTTTTCATCAAGTAAAACCTATGATCTTGAAGTGTGGTTACCAAGCCAACAAACCTATCGTGAAATTTCTTCTTGTAGCAATTTTCATGACTTCCAAGCCAGACGATTACAAGCGCGCTGGCGGAATCCGGGAACAGGCAAACCAGAACTTGTTCATACTTTAAATGGGTCTGGATTAGCAGTGGGACGAACCTTGTTAGCGGTGATGGAAAATTATCAAAATGCCCAAGGCCAGATTGTGATTCCAGACGTATTAAAACCTTACATGGCTGGGAGAGATATCATCGGTGGATGAGTTTTCCCTAGTCCAAAAGGTGATTATTTGGGCAATTCCGGTTTTATTTGCAGTGACATTGCATGAAGTGGCACACGGCTGGGCTGCGCTTCAGTTTGGTGACAGAACTGCACAGATGTTAGGCCGGTTAACATTAAACCCGATAAAACATATCGACCCCGTAGGGACAATTTTGGTCCCAGGCTTACTGGCAGCAACAACCGGTTTTATTTTTGGATGGGCCAAGCCCGTACCCGTCAATACCCGCAATATGCGTAATGCAAAAACCAATATGGCGTGGGTTGCGTTAGCTGGACCAATGGCAAACCTGGTCATGGCCTTATTCTGGTCGATAATCACATTGATCGGTTTATCTTATAGCCCAGCATTAGCCTATATGGGCTTAGCAGGTATTTTCATCAATACGATGTTGATGGTGTTAAATTTATTGCCGTTGCCGCCGCTTGATGGTGGCCGTATTTTAGTCAGTGTTTTACCGGGTCCATTATCGTGGAAATTGAGTAGGGTAGAGCCATATGGTTTCATCATCTTATTAGTATTACTCTATTTCGGTATTTTGGGCGCCGTATTATGGCCATTCGTTGATATTTTTATTGATGTACTGCCTATTCCACTTAACACTGCACAAGTATTAAGCTTAATTTTTTGAATAAATAGTGATCGAGAATAAGATCAGGAGAACACTTTGGACACAGTAGCATTGCAGTCCCGTCGTATCGTTTCAGGTATGAGACCAACAGGGCAGCTTCATCTTGGGCATTACCACGGTGTATTGAAAAACTGGATTAAATTACAACACGAATTCGATTGTTTCTTTTTCGTGGCAGATTGGCACGCTTTAACCACGCATTATGACGATACAGGCGTGATTGAAGAAAGTGTCTGGGAGATGGTGATCGATTGGATTGCAGCGGGTATTGAGCCATCGGCAGTATCATTATTTTTGCAATCCAAAGTACCTGAGCACGCAGAACTCCATTTATTGTTGTCGATGATTACGCCGCTGTCTTGGTTAGAACGCGTACCGACTTATAAAGATCAGCAAGAAAAACTGAAAGAGAAAGATCTTTCAAACTATGGTTTCTTGGGTTATCCCTTATTACAAAGCGCTGATATTTTGATCTATCGCGCAGGCCAAGTACCCGTTGGTGAAGATCAAGTGGTCCATGTTGAACTGACACGTGAAGTAGCGAGACGTTTTAACCATATATATGGTCGTGAAAAGGATTTTGAAGAAAAAGCCGAAGCTGCGGTTAAAAAAATGGGTAAGAAAAATGCCAAGCTTTATAATCAATTACGCAAAGCCTATCAAGAACAGGGTGATGCTGATGCATTAGAAACAGCAAGAGCGTTGTTGAAAGAGCAACAAAACCTAACATTAGGCGATACAGAGCGGTTATTTGGTTTCTTAGAAGGGGGCGGTAAAGTGATTTTGCCAGAACCTCAAGCTTTATTAACACCAGCGGCTAAGATGCCGGGTCTAGATGGTCAAAAAATGTCTAAATCTTATGGCAATACGATTGCTTTAAGAGAGCCAGAGGCGTCATTAGCCGAAAAAATTAAGCGGATGCCAACGGACACTAACCGAGTACGCAGAACAGATCCGGGTGACCCTGATCGTTGCCCTGTTTGGCAATTGCATGAAATCTATGCAACTGAAGATCAAAAAGAGTGGGTACAAACAGGCTGCCGCAGTGCAGGTATTGGTTGTTTAGACTGTAAAGGGCCATTAATTGATGCTGTTTCAGCAGAATTAAAACCGATTCGTGAACAAGCTGAAAACCTGAGTGAACACCCAGAAGAAGTCCGCCGTATTATTGAAGATGGTAACGAGGCGGCACGTGAAGTAGCACGCGATACATTGGAAGAAGTGCGAGCAGCGATGGGTTTAGGCTATAAATAAAGCTAACTCAATAATTTTAATTAACACGCCGGGAGGCGCTTAAGATGTCAGAAAGAATACAAAAAGTACTTGCTAGAGCGGGTTACGGTTCACGTCGTAAAATCGAAGCCTTAATTAAAGAAGGCAAAGTGACGGTAAATGGAGAAGTTGCCAAACTCGGTGATCAAGTTGATGTGGGCGATAATATGCGCCTTGACGGCAAAGCCGTGTCAGCCAAGCGCTTGTGGCAACAACCACAACAAGTTTTACTCTATAACAAGCCGGTCGGTGAAGTTTGTACGCGCCGTGACCCAGGAGGCCGACGAACGATTTTCCAATCATTGCCCACCCCAGAAGAGGGTCGTTGGGTAAGTGTAGGTCGTTTAGACATCAATACCAGTGGTTTAATCATTCTGACTACTGATGGTGAATTAGCTAACCGTTTAATGCACCCATCAAATGAGATGGATAGAGAGTACGCGGTACGCGTGTTAGGAGAAGTCAGCCCAGAAGTAATGCAAACATTGCGAGATGGTGTTGAACTTGAAGATGGTAAAGCCAAGTTTAACGATATACAAGAATCAGGCGGCGAAGGTGCAAACCATTGGTATCACGTGGTGATTCAAGAAGGTCGTAATCGCGAAGTACGGCGTTTATGGGAAAGCCAAGGCGTCCAAGTGAGTCGTCTTATGCGCGTGCGATATGGGCCGATCATTATTCCATCTCAGCTAAAAATGGGCCGTTGGATGATGCTAGGCGGGAGTGATTTAGCCGCGCTTTATGAAGAAGTTGATTTAGTGCCACAAATAGAAGCGCCTACTGGTCGCGCAGCACAACGCGATAAAAAGTCACGCCCTGTCAAAACCAAAACACGTGCAACGAAACCGGCTCGTCAAAAGAACGATGAGGTTGAGAGTAAACCAAGGCGTGCCCCACGAATTCGCGGACATTAATTAACCCAACTTAGCTGAACACAAGATATGTGTTCGGATGACTAGCATCTGTTGAACATTCAGAGCTCTGGGGAGAGTGGCCTATGGAAGGGCAACAGATGCTAGACTGAAACGACGTTATTTCGTCCTGATTTTTTTGCTTCATAGAGGGCTTTATCAGCACGATCAAAAAAGTCAGTGATATGTTCGCCTTGTTCTAATTCAGAGACCCCTAAACTGACTGTAAAGCCAAAGTTACGTGTGCCATCATTACAACTTAATTGAGAAGCGGCCAATCTAATTCTTTCAGCAACCAAATGAGCAGAGGCTTTATCGGTATTACTGAGGATAAGCGCAAACTCTTCACCGCCATAGCGGAAAGCAATATCACTACGGCGTAAAGTGTCGATAATTGAGTCTGCTAAGGCCCGTAAGACGGTATCACCAGTAGAATGGCCATAGGTGTCATTCACGGTTTTAAAATGGTCAATATCCAACACAACAAGAGATAAAGGAGTGTGTTGACGTTGTGCTAAATCAACTTCACGTGTCAAGCTAGCATCGAAGGCAGCACGGTTGTTTAAACCGGTAAGTTTATCTTGCAAAGCAGCACGTTGCGCTTGTCGGTACAGTAAACAGTTACGCAGTGGATAAACGAGTTTACATAAAAAATCTTCGACTAATTGGGTATCTTTATCACTGAATTTTTTGCCACGTGTCAGTGTGAGTTCACCTAACCAGACAGCATTCATTTCTAAGCGATAAGTACAGTTATGGTGACTGCGTTTTGCCGTATTAATATCGCATAGCACATCGCGATGTTGATAATGAAAGCTATCGTAGGCAATGACTTTTTGTAATTCATCTTGAAATAGCTGAATTAAATCATCGAGCTCAAGCGTCGTTTGTAGGACCGCGGGCAGTCTGCTGAGGATAGCCTCTGATTGATTAACATCGATATCAGGGGTTGTGAATGCCACAGCATGGCTATGCTTACCAACAAGCGATAACTTTGCGGTTTCTGTCTGAGAGCGAGTTGCCATTGGCAATAATCCTTAAAATTCAATATGTTGAAAGGATTAAAGCGAAAACTGTGCCAGACGGCTATTTATTATTTAAATCAATTGCTTAGGTTAAGGTGTCAGGGATTTGACGACGTGTTTTATGATGGCTGCATGAATGTTAGGTAAGGAGTGGTTACGTCATTTGGTAAGGGGTAATTATTGGGGTTAAGCCCAGGAAAGGCACGACCAAATAATTGGCTTTGGAATTGACCAGGTTCAATACAATGTACATGAACGCGACCCTCAGCCTCTAGTTCATCCTGTAGTTGTTTTACCAAGGTTTCTATTCCAGCTTTACTAATGCCATAGCCGGCCCAATAGGCGATATCTTTATGCTGATCGGTAGTAAAGATAATGGTTGAGCTGGTTTGTTGCTTCATCAGTGGTAAGCAAGCACGTGTGAGTAAATAAGGCGCAGTCAGATTAATATGTAATGTTTCAGCCCAAGATTGTGGATCTTGGTGCTCGATCGGCGCTAATTGCCCAAGTGTTGCCGCACAATGCACGAGGCCATCTAGACGGCTAAAATGGGTGTCGAGAGTTGAAGTGAGATCAGCATAATCAGAGACGCCTGCACCTTTTAAATCGAGGGGATAGATGGCGGGTTTGTTATAGCGAGCTGTAATAGTATCGTAAGTCGCTTCAAGGCCTGCTACATCCTTGTCGAGTAAAACGACAGTAGCGCCAAAAGAGGCGTAAGCTTCGGCGACTGCTGCACCCAAACCGTTAGCAGCACCTGTGACTAAAATAACTTGATCAGAAAAAGTGGTTTCAGTCATTCTTATCGCGATCAGAATCGGATAACGACTTGAATGGTGAACCCGAATTAAACTTTACGCCAGCAGGACTATCCTCTTGTGTACGTTGGGATTGAGGGAGTCCACCTTCACTGATAGTCTCTGGTGTATTATCAGACTCACTGCTACAGGCCGCGAGTAATAAGAGGATAAAAAGGGGGCTGAACAAACGCATCATAGCTTTTATAACTCAGTGGAAGTTAAGTGAGATAGAAGTAATTGAGCACAATGTTCGCCATTGCGAATCGCTCCTTCTAATGTGGCTGGGTAATCATTTTCGATATAGTCACCGGTCAACCATAGGCCGGGCAACGAAGTTTGACATGGTGGCCGTCGACGGTGGTTCTCAACTGTACACTCGAACGTAGCTCGTTTTTCTCGAATAACAAAGCCTTCTTCAGCTTTCTCAGGAAAATCCGGTAGTAATTGATGAACTTCGCTGCATACATGCTCAACTAAAGCGTCTTTTGATAATTTTTCATGAGGGCCATCTGAGCTGATGACAACGGCAATAAGCCCAGGGTGCTGCTGGTTGCGATCGAATAACCAGTGACTCATCATACCGGTTAATCCGAGGAGGGGGCTAGGCAAACGAATATGAGAGGGGTATTGCAAATAAACAGTCGTAATCGGCGTCTGGCTCGGTCGTGGAAAACGTATATGCGCCCTTAATAATTGCGCTGTTTGGTCGGGCCCTGTCGCTAAAATGATGTTTTCACTATCAATGAAATCACCTTTAGTCGTGATGGCACCACTGATTTGTCCTTCCTCAACAACAATTTCAGCGATGCGAGTTTGCTTACTAATTTTTCCGCCCTGTTGCTGAATATAATCAGCAGCAGCTTGTGGGAATAAGGTACCTAGTGGAATTTTAGGAATCAGTAGGTCTGCGGTAGGTTCATCTTTACCTAAACTGTCACTTAAAACAATCGCTAACACTTGGGCCGAGGCCTTATTAACTTGCGTATTCAGTGTTGCCAAACAAAGTGGTTCCCAGAGTTGTTCGATAAGACGCTTGGATTGATTGGCTCGTTCTAGCCAAGCTAAAACAGTCATGTCATCTTCAGCAAGTAAGCGAGGAATATCTTTTTGGAGGGTAACGAGACTTTTTAAGCTATTGAGCCCAGCACTTCTGACTAAATTCCATGCCAGCGACCACGGCCATGGTAGACGGCTTTGACCTGATAAATGGAGTGTTGAATAATGCGGATTATGTATTGAAATATCAATAGGCAAGCGATCGAATGCGTCTTCTGGACTAACACCAACGAGTTCCATCATGGCTAGCATATGATCGTAAGCACCAATCATAATATGTTGGCCGTTATCAACCATTTTCCCTTGCCAAGTGACATTACGTGCACGGCCACCGACTTGCTTGGCTGATTCAACTAAATGAACAGCATGGCCTTGCCTAATAAGTGAGACCGCCGCCGCCAAGCCACTCCAACCACCACCAATGACTAAAGTTGTCATGCCGCTTTCACCCGCCACCGCCGCTGTTCACGTGCAGTGGTCCATGCAATCCAAAACTTACGTAATGGTGTTAAAGACACGCGATGTTGCATAACTTGGTAGTTATCATCGGCAATTTCTTGCAAAGTTGTTTGATAAATCTGCGCCATGATCAAGCCGGTCCGCTGCGAGTAACGGTCACAATCAGGTAATGTTGCCATCGCTTGCTGATAATATTGTTGTGCACGTTCAGCTTGAAAGGCTAATAACGCTTCTAACTCGGGAGTACTTTCAAGTGCTAATAAACTATCAAGATCAACACCAAATTGCGCCATTTCATCTTGAGGCAAATAAACACGACCACGCTCGGCATCTTCTCGCACATCACGGATAATATTCGTTAGCTGTAAGGCCATGCCCAAATTTTCGGCATAACGTAAAGTGGCACGTTCTCGATAACCAAATATTTCAGCAGACAATAGACCAACGACACTGGCAACACGGTGGCAATATAGCGTGAGCTGCGTAAAATTTGGGTAACTAAACTGCGATAGATCCATTGCCATGCCATCAATAATTTCTATGAAATATTCTTGATGTAAATCATAACGGGAAAGTGCAGTGGACAAAGCTTTACCGACAGGGTGAGTGGCTTGATCGTTGAAGGTACGCTCAATTTCTAGCCGCCACCAATCAAGCTTGGAGCGAGCAATATCTTCTTCATGGACTTCATCGACGATATCATCGACTTCTCGACAAAAGGCATATAGGGCAGTGATGGCTTGACGTTGTGGTTCTGACAGAAATAAAAAACTGTAATAAAAGCTTGAACCACTTTTAGCTGTTTTATTTTGACAGTACTCGTCAGGTGTCATCGTTTTAGTCTTTCCACTACCTGGCCGTTAATAAGGTGACTATCAATAATTTCATCAATGTCATCGGTGTTAGCATATTGGTACCAAACGCCTTCTGGATAAACAACAAGCATTGGGCCTAAAGCACAGCGGTTTAAGCAACCCGAATTATTAATGCGTACTTTCTTAAGTTTAAGGTCTTTAACGCGCTGCTTGGCGTAGTTTCGAATCGAAACAGCGTCATGCTCTTGGCAATGTGCCTTATCTTCACGAACATGTGTGCAGAAGAATAAATGGTATTGATAAAAATCTGACATAAATTTGAGTAACCAAGTGATTAAAGTCACTAACTAAAATGTATTTTATGCTAATTCTAATAGTGACGTTCAACAGAAAAATCTGCTAAAGATAAGAGAGCCTCTTTATAAATTGATTCTGGCAAAAGTGCCAAAGCAGATTTTGCTTGTTCGGCCTCTTTTAAAGCAGCTTGGGAAGTATAGTTAATCGCGCCAGTCTCATTAATGATTGTAATGATGTCATCGATGCGATCACGTTCGCCGTGTTCAATGGCATGTCTAATGACTTGCCGTTGTGTGTCATTACCATGCTGCATGGCATAAATGAGTGGCAAAGTGGGTTTACCTTCAGCCAGGTCATCACCGATATTTTTGCCAATGGTGTCACTTGACTCACTATAATCTAATAGGTCATCGACTAATTGGAAAGCACTGCCCAAATGCATGGCATACATGGCCATAGCATGCTCAATTTCTGGACTCGAATCACTGATAACAGCACCCAATTGCCCGGCTGCTTCGAACAACTTGGCTGTTTTATGATGAATGACTTCTAGGTAGGCAGCTTCACTGGTATCAGGATCATTACAATTTAGTAGCTGTAAGACTTCGCCTTCTGCAATGATATTAGTCGTATGAGAAAGGATGCGCATCAGCGGCATTAAATCCATCTCAACCATCATCTCGAAAGAACGGGTGTAGAGAAAGTCGCCAACCAGCACACTGGCCTCATTGCCCCAAAGGTTATTGGCCGTTTCTTTACCGCGGCGTAATTCGGAGCCATCGACCACATCATCGTGTAATAAAGTGGCAGTATGGATAAACTCAATAATCGTGGCTAAGTTGGCATGCTGCTGTCCTTGGTAGCCACAAGCCCGCGCACTTAAAATAGCCAAAGCAGGACGTAAACGCTTGCCTCCGCTATTAATAATGTAGTGTCCCAGTTGATTAATGAGGACAACATCAGATTGCAATCGAGCATGAATCATTGCATCAACAGCAGCCATATCATCTTTTATTAGGGAATAGATGGATTGAATATCCACGGAGCTCAAATCTGCCTATAATAGTCGTTTAGAAATGACGCTACTTTCTCATGCAAGACAGCAGATCGCAAATATTTTGATTAAGGTTTGATCTATCTCCTGAAAGACGCTAAAATTGCCGGTCTTTTGTTGGGCTAGTCCAGCAATAACTTAATTTTTTGGAGACAGCGATGTACGCTATTGTCGCGACGGGCGGTAAACAGTACCGAGTTAAAGAGGGCGAAAAGCTCCGTGTAGAAAAATTGTCTGCTGAAGCAGGTGATACAGTTGAACTTGACAAGGTCTTAATGGTAGGTGAAGGTGACGATGTTAAAATCGGCGCGCCATACCTAGAAGGTGCGAAAGTCACAGCAACTGTAGCTGCTAATGGCCGTGGCGATAAAGTAAAAATCGTCAAATTCCGTCGCCGTAAGCATCACCGTAAGCAAATGGGACATCGTCAATCATTTACTGAAATCGAAATCACAGGCATCTCAGCCTAAGATTGTTCGTCATATAGAAGGGTATAGAGATGGCACATAAGAAAGCAGGTGGTAGTACTAGAAACGGACGTGATTCTGAGTCGAAACGTCTTGGCGTAAAACGTTACGGTGGTGAAGTTGTCGATGGCGGTAACATCTTAATTCGCCAACGCGGTACACGTTACCACGCAGGTTTGAATGTCGGTCTTGGTAAAGATCACACCTTATTTGCAAAAACAGCAGGTCGCGTTCTTTTTGAAACAAAAGGCCCGAAAAACCGCACTTTTGTAAGTGTTGTTGCTGACTAAAGCATCTAGTTAGCCCCAACAGAGGGCGAACGACTAAAGAGCCCTGCCAATGCGGGGCTTTTTTGTTTCTGGACTTTACGATTAAAAATGACTATTTTGAGTCAAAGATTGTTAAATGGTTGAATGGTATGAAATTTGTTGATGAAGCGAAAATAACCGTAAGTGCGGGTGGTGGTGGTAATGGCTGCTTAAGTTTTCGCAGAGAAAAATACATTCCTTTCGGCGGCCCAGATGGCGGTGATGGCGGTGATGGCGGTGATCTGTATTTAGAAGCAGATGAACAGGTTAATACCTTGATCGATTTTCGTTACAAACGCCATTTTAAAGCAGAACGCGGCGAACATGGCCGGGGTAAGTTATGTAGTGGTGCTGCCGGTGAAGACCTTGTGGTTAAAGTGCCTATCGGCACCGAGGCTTGGGATGATGATACCGATGAATTAATTGGTGACCTCACTAAAGCTGGAGACCGTTTATTGGTGGCAAAAGGCGGCTGGCATGGTTTGGGTAATGCTCGATATAAATCGAGTACAAATAGAGCGCCTAGACAAACATCAGAAGGTACACCGGGTGAAGAACGCCATCTTAGACTTGAAATGAAACTATTGGCTGATGTCGGTTTATTAGGCTTACCTAATGCAGGTAAATCGACTTTTATCCGTCAAGTATCAGCAGCGCAGCCTAAAGTGGCAGATTACCCTTTCACTACGATGTACCCAAATTTAGGTGTCGTGACGATGAAAGATGTGCGCAATTTCGTCATCGCCGATGTACCAGGTCTAGTCGAAGGTGCGGCAGATGGCGCAGGATTGGGTATTCAGTTTTTAAGACATTTAACACGCACACGTTTGTTATTGCATATGGTTGATATGGCGCCTGTTGATGCTAAACAAGACCCTGTTGAATCCGTAGAGATTATTAACCGAGAATTACAAAACTACAGTGAAGCACTCGGCAAACAAGACCAATGGCTAGTACTCAATAAAATGGACTTGATTCCTGAGGATATTCGAGAAGAGTTTTGCCAGGAAGTATTAGATAGGTTGGATTGGCAAGGTCGTGTATACCGAGTCAGCGGGCATTCTGGTGAAGGGTGTGATGCATTGTGTGCAGATATTATGGACTACCTGGATGAGCTAAAGGAACTAGAGAAGGCTGAAAAGACGCAACAAATAAGTGAGAGCAGTAGCGTTAACAACGAGGAATAATTGTGGCAAACACCCACCAACAACTTGTCGATACAAAACGTTGGGTCATTAAAATCGGGAGCGCATTACTCACGCGCATCGGTGATGGCCTAGATCGTGATCGTGTCATTTGGTTGAGTGGAGAAATTGCTAAACTTCGACACCAAGGCAAAGAGGTTGTGTTAGTTACCTCTGGATCAGTGGCGGCAGGTATGCAAGAACTTGGCTGGCACAAACGTCCACATGCATTACATCTATTGCAATCAGCAGCCAGTATCGGCCAGATGGGCCTAATTCAGGCCTATGCCGCAGCATGTAAACAACATGGTATTCAAACAGCCCAAGTCTTGTTAACACACGCCGATTTATCTGACCGCAGCCGGTATCTTAATGCCAGAAGCACATTGAATAGCCTATTAGAATTGGGCGCATTGCCTGTCGTTAATGAGAACGATACGATTGCAACAGAAGAAATCCGCTTTGGCGATAACGACACATTGGCGGCTATGACGGCCAACTTAGTTGAAGCAGATGTATTAGTGATTCTGACCGATCAAGCCGGCTTATTTGATGAGGATCCCCGCCAGAACCCTAAAGCACAATTGATTACAAGCTCGGCTGCAAATAACACCGATTTGGATCGCATGGCTGGCGAAAGTAAAGGTGAACTAGGCCGGGGAGGAATGGCAACAAAATTATTGGCTGCTCGTCGTGCTGCACGTTCTGGTGCAACCACGGTTATTTTATCTGGGCAAGATGAAAATAACTTACAAAAGCTTGCTCAAGGTGAAATGATTGGCACCTTACTATGGGCGGATAATGAACCTATGACAGCGCGTCAGCAATGGCTTGTTGGCCATTTAAAACCTAAAGGGAGTATCACACTTGATGATGGTGCTGTGAATGTCGTCAAACGACAAGGGAAAAGCATCTTATCCGTTGGAGTGAAACAAGTCCAAGGCCAATTCACCCGTGGTGAATTAGTGACTTGTCACGATATGGCAGGTCAAGAAATAGCGCGAGGTTTAGTGAATTACAACGCAGATGAAGCCAAAAAAATAATGGGCCACGCTAGCAGTGATATTGAAACGATCCTAGGTTATGTTGATGAACCTGAATTGATACATCGAGATAATTTAGTAGTCATTTAATAAAGCTAGAGTTTAAAAAGAGAACCTTTTATTCAAAGTGATACCAAAACTGGACTGCGAGATTTCATTTGTAAACGTAACAGAGTAGTTATGCTTGATTGGAATGTTGAGTTTTAATTGGTGGATATTATTTTTTTCTTTATGACCAGTAATATTCCCGATAAAACCATAAGATAGGTTCGTAGTATCAAACCAATAACTTGCTAAAGCGCTAACTTGGCTAGTAAGAGTCCTTTTAGTTAAGTCGACATGGATTTGAGGCATTAAAGAAGCAAGGGAGTTTGTTGTACCAAAGGAAAAACCATAGCCTATTTCTGATATTAAAGAGTGCGTACCTTGGCGATAGTGGTCATTATAGCCAGTATAAAACCGCCAGGAAGGGATAATAACTTTACTAAAAGATTTGTTATAAGAAGCTAATTCGAATAAGTCAAATTGCTCTAGCGTTAACTGATCCTCGTTAAAATTTATTTCGGCGTAAAACGTTTTCAAAGTCGTTTCATTCATGTAACTAAATCGCCCTTCAAACCGTTCTCGATGGCTCGGCATAAAGCTGATTGAACCAACTACATGTTTATCAGTATGCTTTAAACCATAGCTAAGGCGTGCTGGGCTGGTATAAGCCAAGCTCTTTTTGAGAGGTGGGATGTGAGTGACATTATTAGGGAAAGTTTGGTTTTGAAACTCTTTGTACAAAGGCGGTGGGTCATTGAAAAAAGTAAAAAGTAAGGAAGATACATTCGCTAGGGTCTCTTTTTCAGCATCGTCTAAGGTACTAAGTTGATCAGTAAAGTTTTGAGAAATTAAATGGTTATTTATTTTTTTCTGAGATTTGTCATCTAGTTTTAAGAATTGGCTAAAGCCGTGAGTTATTTTAGGGAAGTATATCTGTCCATTCTCTAAAATTAGGTTTTCATTGATCAATAAATTTAGGGTACTAGCCGGGTCTTTTATAAATAAGTTATTAAGCTTTGGAGAGAGGTTAGGTTTCACTGTACTTAGATACTTAATTAATTCTGTTGAGCAATTTTGCTCGAAAAAGTGATATGAAAAATCTTGGTCGTAAACTTGAAAAGACTTTTCGATGAGTAAATTTTTCTCGGCATTAGTCAAATTAAGCTTATATAGGCTGATTCCTCTTTGCTCTTTGGATAAATAGGCGTGCTTAAATTCATGGAAATTACCAATTACGAAACGGCCATTTAACTTCCCTAAAGCGCCATCGGTAATTAAATTCTTTTTGCTTATATGATTAGGAATGACTGCAGAAAAGCTGAATGTCTTTGAAAATTCCCATGTGCCATGTTTTTTAAAGATCAAAAAAGTATGTCTAAAATAAGACATTGGGGAGATAAGGGAAGGTTGGACAAAAGCAATATAAATATCTTCTAACGCTAATTGCTCCTTATAGTGTTCGAAAGCGAAATTGTTTTTTGGAGAAGGGAAAGGCTCTATGTTTTTAGCTTGTGCCAAAGCAACAGAGAAGATAAATAAGCCGACTCCCCATATTATTTTGAACATAACAATTCTATCTTTTCTATTAGCCTAACAGCTTCAATTGGGTCATTAGTTTCATTAAACTGGGAAAGGAAGTCGTTATTATTTAATTGGCCATACTTACAATTTAATTCAAGAAGAATTTCGTTGAGTATTTTAGGCTCTGCTAAGGCTGCTTCACGCTTTAGATCATAATACTTCAAAACGACATAGCTTTTAACTTTAGGAGATAAGTCTTCTAGAATTCGCTCATGGGCGCATACTGAAGTTAATGTAATGCAATAAAAGAAAGCGCTAAAAAGCGCTTTCTTTATTAAAAGTTTCATTGACTTAATGATGGTTTAATTTAGTTTCTTCAATTCAATAAAGTAAGATTTTGGGTCGTATTCCATTGCTGCGCCAGTGAGAAAGTCTGTTGTTGAAAGGTCCCAAGGAAGACTCAATATTGTAATAGGGTCATAGCTTTTGCTTAAATCTCTAGTAATAGTTTGATAGCCTTCCAATTTAAACATGACGAAGTCTTTTTTGTTCTTTCTTAAACGGATTGTCATTGGTGTAGTACCGACATAACCGCCATCGATAAAAACATCTGCGCCAGATGGAGGAGTATCAAAAGTAACTGCTTCAGTATCCCCACTTATGATAGTGGTACAACCTGATGTCATTGATAAAATGATCGCGGCAAAAACAGTCTAAAATTCATTATATATTCCTTAGATTAATTATATTTGGTTACGCGCAGGAATACATAGTTATTGCTTCCCTGCCTAGATTTTGAATCGTCCTCGAGATGCAAGCTCTACTTTTCATGATAAAAGCTTGTTCAAAACCTTAAAGGAATATACAAGTTATATGAAGTAAAAACAAGAAGACGAACTTAATCACTATGCAAAGCTGAAAGCTTGCTTTTTATGGAAGTACAAGACGATAGCCATTGCGAAAAGAACAACAGGAATACAAATCAAGTTCATCACATGCCAACCTAATGTGGCTTCAAGCCAACCTGATGCTAAAGCAGAAAAAGTCACCATGCTGAAAATCAAAAATTCATTGGCAGCTTGAGCTTTAGGCTTTTCAGCTTCAGAGTAGGCACCTGTGACAAGATGAGTCGCACTGACAAACATAAAGTTCCATCCTAAGCCGAGCAAAAATAAAGCGACTGAGAAGTGGAGTTCTGATTGGCCATTGAGGTTAATACCGATACACAGCAACATAATTAAAGCGCCACTCATTAATATACGAATAGTGCCAAAACGTCGGATTAAATCGCCGGTAAAGAAGCCAGGTAAAAACATACCAAGTACATGTAGCTCTATTACAAAAGCCGATTGGTCAAAGTGGTAACCATGGTTGTGCATAGCTAGTGGCGTTGCTGTCATCAATAAATTCATTACAACATAGCTGACCATTGCTGCTACAACAGAAATGAGAAAGATAGGTTGTAAGATAATCTTTAGAACAGGGCGGGTCACGATATCAGGAGCATGGACAATTTGTGATGGGAATTTCACCAAAGCCAATACAACCATAGCGGCAATGTATAGAACGAGTAGTCCCCAGAAAGCGCCAACAAAAGGCGTACCTTGAATTAAGTCCTGACTAAAAATAGCTAAGTTTGGCCCAGCAATGGCCGCTAATACGCCACCGGCCATAATAATAGAAATGGCTTTAGCACGATAAGGCTTTTCACACATCTCAACGGCAGCAAAACGATAGAGTGTTCCAAAGCCAATGCCAATCCCCAAGAAAAAAGTGCCGCCACAAAACAACCAAAAAGAAGCAGAATAGAGTGCTTGGATACATAAAATAGCGCCAACAATGCCAAGAGCATTGCCTAAGCAGAATCCATTTTTACGGCCAATCTTTTCCATAACAAGTGAGGCTGGAATGGTAGCGCACATAAGCCCAATAAATTGGAAAGCAACAGGCAAAGTAACCCAAGTAGGCTCAGGGGAAAGGGATTGACCGATTAAGGCAGTAACTGCAACCAGTAAAACATTACCCGTGCTGAGTAATGCTTTACAAAAGGAGAGAGCTAGAACATCAATATTCAAAAAAGCGGTCGTCGTCTATATGGAAGGGTTAATTCTCGAAGATTTCATATACAAAAAGCAGGCATAAAAAAACCGACATGCCGTCGGTTTTTTTACTAAAGTAAAGTTAACGCTGAATTTAAAGTGCGCGAACTGCTTTATTTAAACGGCTTTTACTACGTGCAGCGGCATTCTTATGAATAAGGCCTTTACGTGCCATACGATCTAGAACTGGAACAGCAGCTTGATAAGCCGCAGTTGCTTGTTCTTTATCACCTGCATCAATGGCTTTTTGAAGTGACTTAACACTTGTGCGCATTGCTGAACGTTGACTTGCGTTACGCTGGCGGCTATCTTCCGCTTGGCGAGCGCGTTTTTTTGCTTGTGCTGAGTTGGCCAAAGTGTTTCTCCTAAAAACCAGCTATATACTTAAGAACAGAGCATTATCCTGATTTCGATCCCATTTGTAAAGATCTAATTTTATTGACGACTGTTGTGTCAGTGAGAGAGATGAACATGACAAGAACAGCATTAAATATGGGGCCGACGTTCGCCTCATTTCCTTGCTATGATAACCAAAATTTGCATTTGATAGGATAAAAAAATGAAAATCGTGACAGCCAACGTCAATGGTATAAGGGCTGCTGGTCGAAAGGGCTTTTTCGATTGGGTAGATGAGACGCAGGCGGATGTAATCTGTATTCAAGAAACCAAAGCTCAAATTGATCAGTTAACAGACGAGCTTTATCATCCAAAAGGCTATCACTCTTTTTATCATGATGCGCAAAAGAAAGGCTATAGCGGCGTGGCCTTGTATTGCAAAAATAAACCTGATGAAGTCATTATTGGAATGGATAATGAAGAGTTTGATTCAGAAGGACGTTATATTGAAGCTAAATTTGGCAAGTTAAGTGTTATCTCTCTCTATATGCCATCGGGCTCTTCAAAGGAAGAACGCCAGCAAGCGAAATATCGTTGTATGGACCATATAATGACCAAACTTGAAGAAATGAAAGCGTCTGGTCGTGATTATATTGTTTGTGGCGATTGGAATATTGCACATAAAAATGAAGATATTCGAAATTGGAAAGGTAATTTGAAGAATTCTGGTTTTTTACCAGAAGAGCGTGCTTGGTTAGATACCTTATTCGATGATGTTGGATTCGTTGATGCATTTCGAGAGCTAGAGCAAGAAGAACATCAATATACATGGTGGTCAAATCGTGGTCAGGCTCGCGCTAATAATGTGGGCTGGCGTATTGATTATCATATTTTATCGCCAGGTCTAAAAGACTTAGTTCAGACTACGGAAATTTATCGAGAAAAGAGTTTTTCTGATCATGCACCACTGATTATTGATTATGACTACATCTTCCCCGGCTAATGGCAGAACAAAGCCAGACTAAAAGCTGGACCGACAGTGTAAGAGCATTTCGTCATCCAAGAGTTGTGACGATGCTATTTTTAGGGATATCAGCAGGCATCCCAATATTACTCATTTTTTCATCACTGAGTTTGTGGCTGCGTGAAGCAGGTGTTGAACGTGCAGCAGTCACGTATTTTAGCTGGGCAGCATTAGGCTATTCATTCAAATTTGTATGGGCGCCATTGGCAGATAAATTGGCAATACCCATCTTGACGGACTGGCTTGGCCGACGTCGCGGATGGCTTTTGTTGTCACAATTGATGATCATTGCGGCGATTAGTTTAATGGCATCGATTGATCCGGCAACAGATACCTTAACTGCGATGGCTTGGGCAGCAGTATTTCTTGGTTTTTCGGCGGCAACACAAGATATTGTTATTGATGCTTATCGCATTGAGTCTGCAGACGTAGACTTGCAACCATTAATGGCATCTAGTTATATCGCTGGTTATCGTATAGGTATGTTGCTGGCAGGCGCGGGGGCTTTATATCTGGCTAGTTATTTAGGATCGACAAAAGCGCTTTACGATTATCAGGCATGGCAGATGACCTATCTGATTATGGCTACAGTTATGCTGATCGGTGTCGTGACGACTTTAATGATTGATGAGCCTGACGAACGACAAAATGATCAGTTGGTTCATTCTCAGCAAGATTATGTGTCTTTTTTATTACTATTTGCATTTTCTGTCGCAGGTTTTATTGCCACTTTCTATTACAGTGCTGAATTGGCACAAATGGCCAAATCAACATTAAATGACAAGTTAGCAAACCACCATTTGGCTAGCTTTATTGTCGAATTATGTCGTTTTACCATAGCGCTGGGTATTGTAGCGGTCATTGCCAAAAGTTTAATTAAGATAGGGTTTGTCAAAGAACAACAAGTGGCTCAGACCTATATAGATCCAGTACGCGACTTCTTTAGTCGTTATGGTCTGTCACTGGCTTTATTATTATTAGCCTTAATCGGTTTATATCGCATTTCAGATATTGTATTGGGTGTGATTTCGAACGTGTTCTATCAGGACCTTGGTTTCAGTAAGCCTGTGATTGCCAGTGTCGTTAAAAGTTTTGGCCTAGCCATGACGATTATAGGCGGCTTTTTAGGTGGTTTATTGGCATTACGTTTTGGTGTGATGCGAATTTTATTTTTGGGTGCGGTGTTGTCTGCATTGACGAACTTACTCTTTATGCTATTGGCGCAAATAGGCCATGACATCACCATGCTATACATCGTTATTGCAGCAGATAATCTATCAGCAGGCCTAGCCAGTGCCGCCTTTATCGCCTTTTTATCAAGCCTGACCAATATTTCATTTACGGCAATGCAATATGCTATTTTTAGTTCATTGATGACATTGTTGCCGAAAATCTTGGGCGGTTATTCAGGTTCGATGGTTGAAAGCATGGGATATGAGCAATTTTTCTTAGTGACAGCTTTGATGGGGGTTCCCGTTTTGCTACTGATCTTGTTTGCTAATAAATACTTAGATATTAGAGACCATCACGAATAATGGGCCGGTTATGGATCGTCGGCTTTATGATTTTTGTACTGTGGAAATTAACCGGGGGCAGTGACTTGGTATCATTGCAGCCTGGCATTAAAGTAGTCGATATACCGGTACAAAATGCGATTAAAGAGCCAGAGCCTTTTGAATTTAAAGGCTATAAAATAACCCCGCTGGCTGATTTTAAGTTACAAGCTAAAGTGTTAGCTAAAGAGCATTATCACTTAGGGAAAGAAAGTGAACTGTCCCCAGTCGATCTCGCTTTGGGATGGGGTGACATGTCTGATCAACAAGTGGTTGATCAAATACAATTTTCACAATCAGGACGGTGGTATCGCTGGTCTGTAGAACAATTTCCCATTCCCAGACGGGCAATAGAAACGCAAAGCGCCAATATGCATATGGTGCCATCAGAAGAGTGGATAGCGAAGCAATTAGATAACACCAAAGAAGGACAAATTGTAGCGCTTAAAGGTTTTTTAGTCCGGATTGATGCCAAAGAGCAGCAATGGCATTGGCAAAGTTCATTAACACGCGAGGACACCGGTGGTGGTGCCTGCGAGTTAATTTATCTGACCGACTTTCAAATAATAGAGAGTAAAAGTCGATGACCAAAAGTCAGCGCTTATAAATTGTTATTGTGAGCTGTTAGTTGGTCTTTCAGGGGTCTAATAATGACTTTCTTCGTGTTTAAATCTCTTTCAACAATATAATGAGTACGAATCAAATCCGACTCTAGAACATCCTGTTTACCCAAACGCTGCTTTGCCTCATTGAAGCTTTCGACATCAGTATAGGTTGTTAAAAATTCTGTTTCAGCAAACACAGCATGAGATGTCATGAGTAGTGCAATCGGTAATAACTTCTTGAATAACATCATTGTTCCTTCCCATCAAATTTAAGCGATAAGCCAAATTTAATGAGAAGTGTGAACTAGATCAAGTTTTTACTGGCGATCTTTACCGTTTTGCTACGGGTAACTACGTGTTGAGTGTTGTAAAAATGATACAGGTATTAAGTGTCTGACTTAGAACGGAATATCATCATCCAAGTAATCAGCACCACCAGACGGCATACCATAATCTGGGCCAGCAGCTGGTGAAGCAGGTTGAGGAGAAGAGGACCCCATTGGCTTTTGAGGTGCGGATTGGTCATAGCCAGTGCTACCACCACCACCACCGCCTAACATTGTCATACTATCGCCAATAATATCTGTCGAATAGCGGTCTTGACCATTTTGGTCTTGCCATTTACGGGTTTGGATTCTGCCTTCAATGTAAACCTGAGAGCCTTTATGTAAATATTGTTGGGCAACTTCGCCTAAGCGGTTTCTTAGCACCACGCGGTGCCATTCCGTGCGCTCCTTACGCTCACCTGTTTGCTTATCTTTCCATGACTCTGAAGTTGCTAAGCGTAGATTACAAATGGAGCCACCATCAGGAAAAGCACGGCTTTCTGGTTCTGCGCCGAGTCGTCCAACAAGGATCACTTTATTCACTGACATGGTTTACTCCTGAATTCGAGATGTAAGTTTAAGAGGTATTCTACGATGAAGAAACATGAAAAGCATCAAGTTCATTCATATCAAGTTCTTCAGCGGCATATTTTACATAGGCGACTTGTTCTTCTGCCACAATCATTGTTTCAATAACACCCTTAATAGCATTGAGCTGCTGGGCGGTATGGCCAGCGTTGTCAACATTTAAGTGTGGTAGTTCTATAATTTTTGTCGACAAATGACGCGGTTGGTTCATTGGAAAAACAAAAAATAACCACACTAAGGTAATGGCTGCTCCCGCGACAAAAACACCCGTTACGCCAAAATGACCGTATAAGAAACCACCTGCGGCACCACCAATAAAAGCGCCAAGAAACTGTGCGGTTGAATAAATACCGAGTGCAGTTCCCTTATTTTCAAGTGGGCTCAATTTAGACATCATTGAAGGCAAACTAGCCTCAAGAATATTAAAGGCGGTAAAAAATAACCATAAGGCGATCAGGATATTCGTGGCAGAACTGGAGCCAAAAGCCCAAGCCAGTTGAACTAAACCTAAGACAATCACAGCCCCGAGAAAAACCGGTTTCATTTTACGTCGTTTTTCGGCGATGATAATAAAAGGCACCATAGCGATGAAGGCTAAGATTAGCACGGGTAAATAAGCCATTGCGTGTTCACTTTTGGCTAAACCCGCTTGCTCAAATAAGGTGATAGGTAATGCGAAAAAGCTAGTGGTTAATAACAAATGCAATAGCATGATACTCAATACTAATCGCATAATATCCGGGTTTCGAAAGACCTTGATAAATTGTGCTGGCGCTGGTTCCATATCGCGATGGGTAATACAGCGCATGGGTGTTGGGACCCACAAGTGGAGTACAGCAATACCGACTAAAGCAAAAGCAGCCGTTGCCCAAAAAATACCCGATAAACCTATCCAACTCTCTAAAGCTGCGCCTGAGGCTAAAGCTACAGAAAAAGACAAACCGATACTAATGCCGATACTGGCCATGGCTTTGGTACGATGCTCGTCGCGGGTTAAATCAGCTGTCAAAGCCATCACTGCAGCTGAAATAGCGCCACTTCCTTGCAGTAAACGACCTAAGATAACCATTTGAATGCTGTCAGCCGTTGCAGCCACAACACTGCCGGCAGCAAACAGTAATAAACCAGCGGTAATGACTCGTTTGCGACCGACTCGGTCAGATAACATGCCAAAGGGAATTTGGAACAATGCTTGTGTTAAACCGTATGCACCAATAGCCAAACCAATCAGCAACGGTGTAGAGCCAGAATATTGTTCAGCAGCAAGGGAAAATACCGGCAAAATCATAAATAAGCCCAACATCCGAAGCGCAAAGATGCTGGCTAGGCCAGTGATACTTCGCTTTTCAAGTGAGGTCATACCAGAGCTTGTATTTTGGTTTTGCGTCATTGTAGTGAGTAAGGGTATATTTATCGGTTTGGCCTTATTCTATACGGAAGCCTAATGAAAAGCATAAGTATTCGTGGTGCACGCACCCATAACTTAAAAAATATTGATTTAGATTTACCGCGAGATGCCTTGATTGTGATTACAGGCCTATCTGGTTCAGGAAAGTCTTCCCTAGCTTTCGACACATTATATGCTGAAGGTCAGCGGCGTTATGTCGAGTCATTATCAGCTTATGCGCGCCAATTTCTATCGATGATGGAAAAGCCCGATGTAGATCATATTGAAGGCCTGTCTCCAGCAATTTCAATTGAACAAAAATCAACATCACATAATCCACGCTCAACGGTTGGGACGATTACTGAAATTTATGATTATCTTCGTTTGTTATTTGCCCGAGCAGGGGAACCACGCTGCCCTACACATGATCAGCCATTAGCAGCTCAAACCGTCAGTCAAATGGTGGATGCCGTGTTGGCGATGCCAGAAGGTGAGCGGATGATGTTATTGGCACCTGTTGTACAAGATAGAAAAGGTGAACATAAAGATATCTTAGAAAATTTGAGGGCGCAGGGGTTTGTTAGAGCAAGGGTTAATGGTGATGTCATTGAATTAGATTCGCCGCCGGAATTAGAACTCAGAAAGAAACATACCATTGAAGCGGTAGTAGATCGTTTCAAAGTGCGTCCTGATATCCAACAGCGCTTAGCAGAATCATTTGAGACCGCCTTGAATATGTCTGATGGTATTGCGCGTGTGGCTTCATTGGATGATGACGATAATGAAAGTTTGTTTTCATCTCGCTTTTCCTGCCCAAGCTGTGGTTATTCCATTCCAGAATTAGAGCCGAGGATGTTCTCATTTAACAATCCTGCAGGGGCTTGTGGCACATGCGATGGTTTAGGCATTAAACAATTTGTCGATCCGCAGCGGATCGTAGCGCATCCCGAGTTAAGCTTATCTGCCGGTGCAGTTCGGGGCTGGGATCGCCGCAATGCCTATTACTTTCAACTAATGAAATCCTTAGCTGCCCACTACGATTTCGACTTAGAAATACCTTTTGAAAACCTGTCTGAAGACGTCAAAAAAATTGTCCTCTATGGGAGTGGCCGAACAAAAATTGATTTTAATTATTTGAGTGATCGTGGCCGGAGTGTTAAACGAAGTCACGCTTTCGAAGGCGTGATACCAAATATGCAACGACGCTATCATGAGACGGAATCCAATAGTGTCCGTGAAGAGTTGGCCAAATACCATACAGTCAGAGCTTGTCCTGACTGTAACGGCGCAAGGTTAAATGAAGCATCACGGCATGTATTTGTCGAACAAACTAATTTACCGTCAGTGACCGAAATGCCAGTAGGCGAAGTAAAAGCTTTTTTTGATCAATTAGTATTACCAGGAAAACGAGGAGAGATTGCAGCAAAAATTGTGGCTGAAATTGCCGAACGGTTAGCCTTCTTAGTGAATGTCGGTTTGGATTATTTAACCCTTGCAAGAAGTGCAGATACCTTATCGGGCGGGGAGGCACAACGTATCAGATTGGCTAGCCAAATTGGCGCGGGTCTTGTTGGCGTCATGTACATTCTTGATGAACCTTCAATTGGTTTACACCAGCGTGATAATGACCGGCTGCTGGCGACATTAACGAGGCTTCGTGATTTAGGGAATAGTGTCATTGTTGTAGAACATGATGAAGACGCGATTCGTTCTGCTGACTATGTGTTAGACATTGGGCCAGGTGCAGGTGTCCACGGTGGTGAGATTGTGGCGCAGGGTGCGCCAGAAGATATCATGAATGCCGAGGCATCATTGACGGGCCAGTATTTATCAGGCCGCAGAAAAATCGATGTGCCGAAACAGCGGCAAGCTTACGATGAAAAACGGTTAATTAGCCTAAAAGGGGCATCGGGCAATAATCTGAAACACGTCGATGTCGATATTCCGATAGGTTTAATGACTTGTATTACAGGTGTATCAGGTTCAGGGAAATCGACTCTAATAAACGATACCTTGCTCAAATTGACCTCCAAAGTGATTAATAAGGCATCAGAAGAGCCGGCACCTTATGAGGGCATAGAAGGTTTAAATCAACTCGATAAAGTGGTGGCGATTAACCAAAGTCCCATTGGTCGTACACCGCGATCTAATCCTGCGACTTACACTGGTATCTTCACACCCGTTAGAGAACTATTTGCCAATACACCTGAAGCCAGAGCGAGGGGATATACACCTGGGCGCTTTAGTTTTAATGTCAAGGGCGGACGGTGTGAAGCCTGTCAAGGAGATGGCTTAATCAAGGTAGAGATGCATTTTCTACCTGATATTTATGTGCCATGCGATGTCTGTATAGGACAACGTTATAACAGAGAAACGCTCGATATCCGATACAAGGGTAAAACGATCACCGAAGTATTGGATATGACGATTGAAGAAGCGAATGAGTTTTTCACCAATATTCCGGTAGTGGCAAAGAAACTAGATACCCTGATGGATGTAGGACTGACATACATTAAGTTGGGTCAGAATGCGACGACCCTTTCTGGCGGTGAAGCGCAACGCGTCAAATTAGCCAAAGAATTATCGAAACGTGATACCGGTAAAACGCTATATGTACTTGATGAACCGACCACAGGCTTACATTTCTTTGACATCGAGCAGCTACTAAAAGTGTTGCACCGCTTACGCGATCATGGAAATACGGTGATTGTGATTGAACATAATTTGGATGTGATTAAAACAGCCGATTGGGTGATCGATATGGGGCCAGAAGGTGGATCAGGTGGCGGTACCGTCGTTGCAGTGGGCACCCCGGAAACTTTGGAAAAACATAAAACGTCACATACTGGACATTATCTAAAAGCGCTATTGAAGTAAAAAGGTGGTCTTAGAACAAGAAATGAAATTGTCTGTTTTAGGCAATGCTCAAGTTGATTTAGCGCAACTAGTATTTCAAGGTTTTCAATGTTCAGAAATTGTCGAGCAAAGGTTGATCAGTACCTATTTTGATACGCTGGACTTGATGCTACTAAAAAAGAGTGTCGGCTTAAGACTCAGATTTAATGGTAGCCAATGGTTTCAAACAGTCAAAGAATCTGGTCAGGTGAAAAACGGTTTGCATCAACGCCATGAATGGGAAGATAAGATACCGACTAACGACTTTGATTTATCCTTACTGAAACAAACACCACTTAATACCCTGATTGATGACAAAACGATATGGACTAATATTTCACAATTATTTACTACTGATTTTATACGTCAAACGATACTAGTTTCGGATGAAAATACTTCCATTGAACTCGCCTATGACAAAGGCACGATAAGTAATGAAGAAAAGACAATAGCCATACACGAGATAGAGCTTGAATTGAAAAGAGGGAATATTAATCAGTTACAAGCGTTATCAACCCAGTTAATGACGCAATTACCATTGAAAACAACCAATAAAAGTAAGGCGCAACTAGGTTATGCCTTGCGTAGTACCAAGGTACAATTGTAAGCAAGCAATTGATTCGGATAGAATTACATCAAAGTCAATGAATTTTAGGTGAGCCGTTATGTATAAAAATTATTATCAGTCGCATTACTTGCATTAGGTGTGAGTTTTACACAAGTTGCCTCAGCAGCCAGTGTCACTCAACAATGGGCTGTAACCGATGCTCAAGAAATTGGTGACGACCATGGCCTATGGACAAACGGCTTAGGCAGTTCAGAAAATGAAAAGCGCCATAGCTTCAACTCTGGCAGCATATTGACGGAATATGATAATGGCACTGCTCACTTAACCGCAACAGCAACAAATCGTTTTGGTCGTACTGCAGAAATCAATGTGTGGTTTGATGATCGCCGCGATACTTATGCAAAAAATAAAACAGGTGGCCGCCCTGTACTAGATGAATGGTATTACTATGCTAATATCCAAGCCGGTTCAACCGTGATTATCGACTCAGTGACCTATTACTTAGGCATGGTTATGTTGGGACAAGGACCCGTATTACAAATTGGTACTGGCGCAAATGATAAAAATTTAGCCTTTGGCGCATCGACCTGGGTTGATGTCTTTAGCGATCAAGGCCGTCAGAATAAATTGTTTGGGAATAAACATTGGGACTTAAATATGAATTTGACAGCGGTACCCGTTCCAGCAGCAGTTTGGTTATTGGGTAGTGCACTACTTGGTTTTGTGGGTATGAGAAAAAAAGCCAAACAAGCCTAAAGGTTTAAACCAAATCGAATATAAAAAAGCCGCGATTATTTCGCGGCTTTTTTACTTTTAAGACCCAAAAATATATTTAACGAGCACGTACGCCCACATCTGTTTCGAATTTCCAGGTTCGGATAATCGTAATCACATCATTGTCTTGTAGAACGTCTTCAGGGATAGGTGCATAAGGTGCACCTAAACGGACAATCTTAATGGCGGCTTTATCTAAAATATCGTGTCCAGAAGAGCGTGAAATAACGATGCCATCGACCGGAACACTGCCATCAGGATTGATATCAACAGAAAGCATTAGGCTACCATTGAGTCTTTTCCGCTTAGCTTCTTTGGGGTAATTCATATTACCAATACGTTCGACTTTTTTACGCCATGCTTCGTGATAGGCAGCAGCAGAGTATTGCTTTGTGCGTGGAGATAAATAGCGTCTTTTAGGTTTCTTACTTAATTTTTTTTCTGCTTGATCGAGCTTTTGGTTGAGCATTTTAATATCGCTTTTTGCTTGTAATATAAGGTCACTGGCTTTTAGCTGTGGCGGTGTGGGAGGTACAATTTGAGTAACAGGTTTTACTTTTTTATCTAATTGCTCAGAAGTTTGAATTTGTCTTTCAGCCTTTGCTTGTGTAAGCGCTTTTGCAGGCTTTTCAATAGGGGCTGGTGGCGTAGGTGTGACAATTGGCTGCGGTGGTGGCGTCGGTTTAGTTTTGGCGGCTTCGGTTGTAACGGGATCAACACGATTATCATCTGGCTTAGGATCAGGGGCTTTTTTATCTGTTTCGCCACCGCCCTCATTATTAGCTTGTGCTAGAAAATCGGCTTCTTCTGGCACGATTTCGGTTTGTTGCTTGACCAGTGTGATATCGAGACTGGTTAAGGGGGGATTATTGGGTGGTGAAGAAACGCTAAAACCAACCCCGAGCAAAATGACGAGATGAATAATCACCGAAAAGAATAAGGTAAAGTTTAATCTAGCGGTCGGTGCAGTATTTTCCATAAGTTAACGTCAATCTATGGCTCTTACAATGGCAGCTGAATCGTGATTAATAAAGGTGACGCGTTTAAGCATATCGGGACTGATCTCTATTTCACCATCAGGCCGCACAAGCATAACATGCTTAATTCCCATCGCAGCAGCGATATGTGGCCAATTGTGACCTGCAACAAATAAAGCAGTCGCTGCTGCATCAGCAATTGCTGCATTATCATTTAATACCGTTACGGAAGTCGCTTGATCAGCGGGGCGACCGGTGCGGGGGTCAAGGATATGGGGATAACGTTGACCTTGGTATTCAAAAAAGCGTTCATAATCACCCGAAGTGAAAACACTTTCATTTCCTTGAATGGCAAGGGTAGCTAGCATGCCATCTTGTCTAGGATGACGAACACCAATAATCCAAGGGCGCTCGCCATGCTGACCAATGGCGCGTAAGTCACCCCCAATATTCACCAACGCATTGTGGATACCTTGATTTTGTAAAGTGAGAATCGCTTGATCCACAGCAAAGCCTTTGGCAAAACCACCAAAACCAAGCTTAACGTTGGGATTATTACTACTTAACTGGCCATTTTGAATTGTAATGGCAGTCATATTGGGTACATCAAGTAACCAATTATCAATTTGTCGTTGGGTGGGAGGAGGGCGAGAATTAAACCAATTATCTTGATGGAATCCCCATAACTCAAAAAGTTTGCCAGCGGCAGGATTAAACAAATGTCCACTATCCTGGGCTAACGATGCTGCGAGCTGAAGCAAGTCGGCGATATCTTGACTGATTGCAATGGTTTCTTGATCAGCAATGGCTTGGTTGATGTTATGAAGCGTACTCGGTCGCCATGCATGCCATGTGTTATCGACAGCTGAGAAACTGGCTTCAAGTGCATCAACGGTGTTATTGGCAGCCTCTTCTGACACACCATAAAGACTCACATCGATCTCTGTACCAAAGGCATAAAATTTCGCTTGTCTTGCACCAGGTTCATTGCTGCATGCAGCAATGAATGTCAGGCACAAACTAAAAAAAAGAAGGCGCAGAAACGTGTTCATAAATGTTGTTGAATACTGTCCATTAAGTCACCTGCGATATTCAAACCAAACTGCTGATCTAATTCGCGGATGCAGGTCGGGCTGGTGACATTGATTTCAGTTAAATAGTCGCCAATAACATCAAGCCCGACGAAGATAAGCCCTTTTTCACGTAATTTAGGTCCTACTTGCTGACATATCCAACGATCACGTTCAGTCAGAGGGCGACCCTCTGCACGGCCACCGGCCGCTAAATTACCTCTTGTTTCTCCGTCAGCCGGAATCCTAGCCAAGGCGTATGGAACAGGCTCACCATCGATCATCAAAATACGCTTATCACCCTCGACAATATCAGGAATATAACGCTGCACCATAATAGATTTTTGGCCGCGTTCAGTTAAGGTTTCGATAATGACACTCAGGTTAGGATCCTGTTCCTTGATTCGAAAAATTGAAGCACCGCCCATACCATCCAGGGGTTTGAGGATGATGTCACCATGTGTTTTATAAAAGTCTCTAATCAAAGAGTCTTGCCGCGTCACCAAAGTATCGGGACAACATTCAGGAAACCAAGCAGTAAATAATTTTTCATTGGCATCACGCAAACTCTGTGGATTATTAACGATTAAAACACCAGCTGATTGCGCTTGTTCTAACAGGTAAGTACTGTAAATATATTCCATATTGAAAGGCGGATCTTTGCGCATTAACACAACATCTAGTTCGCTTAATGCGACCGTCTTAGTTTCACCGAGTTCATACCACTGCTTATTATTTTCAATGACTGTCAACGGCCTAACCGTAGCGCGAGCAACACCTTGTGATAAAAATAAATCACTTTGCTCTATGTAGTATAAAGGCCAACCTTTTGCCTGAGCGGCAAGTAACATCGCAAAACTACTGTCTTTTTTGATATTGATTGCTGAGATGGGGTCCATCACGATGCCGAGTTGAATTTGCGTCATGTTTACCTTCAGAGTTTGAGGAATATGAGCAGATTTTACCTGAAATTTATTTTTGACAGGTTTAGATAGTCAAAAATACCATTATTCATAGGCTGACACGGGCATAGAAAATGTATATTCGCTATAATCAGAGCGTTTTGATTTATAGATTGTGACTTTTAACTGATGACTACAAATGCTGCACCGGTGGCACAAACACCAAAGACGTTCCAAGAATTAATATTAAGGCTCCAACAATATTGGGCAGAACAAGGCTGCGTATTGTTACAACCTTATGATATGGAAGTGGGTGCAGGCACCTTCCACCCTGCAACATTTCTACGTGCAATAGGGCCTGAGCCATGGAGTGCAGCCTATGTACAACCTTCACGTCGCCCCACGGATGGCCGTTATGGCGAAAACCCAAACCGTCTTCAGCATTATTATCAATTCCAAGTGGTATTAAAGCCATCTCCCGATAATATTCAGGAACTGTACTTGGAATCATTAAAGGTACTGGGCCTTGATACGTCTATTCATGACGTACGCTTTGTTGAAGACAACTGGGAGTCGCCAACTCTGGGGGCTTGGGGACTTGGCTGGGAAATTTGGTTGAATGGAATGGAAGTCACGCAGTTCACCTATTTCCAGCAAGTAGGCGGACTAGAATGCCGTCCGGTGACAGGCGAAATCACCTATGGTCTTGAACGGATAGCCATGTATTTGCAAGGTGTAAGTAGCGTTTATGATCTTGTTTGGTCTGATGGACCCATGGGCAAGGTGACTTATGGCGACGTTTTCTTACAAAATGAAGTTGAAATGTCAGAATACAATTTTGACCATGCGCATATAGAAAGCTTATTTACAACGTTTGATACCTGTGAACGAGAAAGTGAAAAAATGATTGAAGCTGGATTACCTTTACCGGCCTATGAATTAGTATTAAAAGCATCGCATACCTTCAACTTATTGGATGCCCGTAAAGCAATTTCTGTAACGGAGCGTCAACGCTTTATTTTACGTGTTAGAACACTGGCTCGTGCCGTCGCACAAGCTTATTTCGACCGCCGTGAGTCTCTTGGCTTTCCGATGTTGGGAACAAGCGATGTGGGAGAAAAATCATGAACGAAACACGTGATTTATTGATCGAATTAGGGACCGAAGAACTCCCACCTAAAGCCTTGTCTAAATTAATCAAGGCATTCGAAGCGGGCATATCACAAGGCTTGAAAGAAGCAGAGTTAGGCTTTGGACAAGTCCAAGCTTATGCGGCCCCAAGGCGTTTAGCTGTATTGGTTGAAAGCTTGGAAACGCGACAACAAGATCGTTTAATTGAACGTAAAGGCCCAGCTGTATCAGCAGCATTTGACGACCAAGGGCAACCAACAAAAGCAGTGCAAGGCTTTGCAAGATCATGCGGTGTTGAAGTGGACGTATTAGAAACGTTAGAAACCGATAAGGGGGCGTGGCTGGTTTTTAAGCAAGAACAAGCCGGGGCTGAAACCAGTGACATTATTGGCGATATTTTGCAAAAAGCCTTAGCGGCTTTACCCATCCCAAAACGCATGCGTTGGGGTGATTTACCAGGCGAGTTTGTGAGACCGGTTCATTGGTTAGTGTTATTGTTCGGAAATGACGTTATCCCGCTTGAAATTCTAGGTGTTTCTTCAGGCAAAACAACACGAGGACATCGTTTTCATCATCCTGAGGAGATAACGATTACATCGCCGCAAAGTTATGCCAAACAGTTAATAGATGATGGATATGTCGTGGTTGATATGTCTGCAAGACAACAAGCCATTCGACAGCAAGTCGTCGATTTGGGAGAGAAGTTAGGTGGCCAAGCCGTTATCAATCAAGGTTTGCTAGATGAAGTGACGGGATTAGTGGAATGGCCCGTTGCCTTGTCGGGAGAGTATGACCGCCGTTTTTTAGAATTACCGGCTGAAGCATTAATTTCTTCGATGGAAGAACACCAGAAATATTTCGCAGTAAGAGACAAAGACGACACGTTATTACCATACTTTATTACGATTTGTAATATTGAAAGTAAAGAGCCTGCACAAGTCGTAGCAGGGAATGAACGGGTTATCCTCCCACGCTTAAGTGATGCGGCTTTCTTTTGGGAAACGGATCGAAAACACGCTTTAATTGATTCGCAAGATAAACTTAAGACAATCGTCTTCCAAAATAAATTAGGCAGCGTCTATGACAAATCAGAGCGAGTCGCTGACTTAGCTGAGTCTATTGCGAAACAAATTAACGGAGATGAATCACTGGCCCGCCGAGCAGCGATGTTGGCGAAGTGTGACTTAGTGACTGAGATGGTCGGGGAGTTTCCGGATCTACAAGGCATCATGGGGCGTTATTATGCAAAACTCGATGGTGAGCATGATGACGTCTCCGAAGCCTTAGACGAACAATACCTACCACGCTTTGCTGGTGATAAGTTACCACAAACCAAAACGGGTCAAGCACTCAGTCTGGCTGAAAAAATTGATACACTCGTCGGTTTATTTGGCATTGGTCAGCCACCAACAGGGGTTAAAGATCCTTTTGCATTGCGTCGTGCAGCATTAGGTGTGCTGAGAATTATTATTGAAAATAATTTAACGCTAGATCTTGAAACACTGTTGACATCTGCCTTAAGCAACTTAGGCGATATTGCTACCGAAAAAGACTGCGTTGAGGCGGTGATGCAATATCTCTTCGAACGTTTACGTGGTTATGCACAAGAGCAAGGCTATCAATCAGATGTATTTGAGGCCGTATTAGCAATGAAACCCACGGCTCCAAATGATTTTGTAGCGAGGTTGGCAGCGGTTGCTAATTTTCGGACATTAGATCAAGCAGAAGCTTTAGCAGCAGCCAATAAGCGAATTGGTAATATCTTACGCAAAAATAATGCGGAACAAAGTGGCGCAGTGATTGATGCGAAATTGCTAATAGAACCAACAGAAAAAGCCTTAGCGGATAAGGTACAATCAGTGCAAACTCAAGTCGCCCCATTACTCGCTAAATCGGACTATACGGCCGTATTAACAGAGTTGGCGAGTATGCGAGAAGCAGTTGATGCTTTCTTTGACCAAGTAATGGTCATGGCTGAAGATACTGCAGTTAGGGAAAACCGTTTAGCGTTATTGAATCAAACACGGGCTTTATTTTTAGAAATTGCAGATATATCGTTGTTACAGGCTTGAATATGGCAAGCTTAGACTAAATCGGGCGTAATTAATCACGACTTGGAGAAAGCAGTGTCACTGATAATTTTAGATCGAGATGGCGTCATTAATCATGATTCAGACGATTTTATTAAAACGCCTGCTGAGTGGGAACCGATAGAAGGCAGTTTAGAAGCGATTGCTAAATTGACGTTTGCGGGTTACCGCATTGTCGTCATAACGAATCAATCAGGTATTGCAAGGGGCTTATTGGATGTCGATACCCTAAGTCGAATCCATAGCAAAATGCGCCGAATGGTGTCGCAGTTAGGGGGGAAATTAGAAGCTATTCTATATTGTCCCCATGGCCCGGATGATGGCTGCGAGTGTCGAAAACCATTAGAAGGCGCATTCAATGAACTGGCGCATCGTCTTCGGATTGACGTAAAAAACGTCCCAGCAATAGGTGATTCCCTACGTGATTTACAAGCGGCCCAAGCAGTAGGGGCAACACCCATTTTAGTGAGGACGGGCAAAGGTGAACGGACTTTAGCCGATCCAAAATGCCCAGAGAATATCCCTGTCTACGATAATCTAGCCATGGCAGTCGATGCATTGTTAGAGAGCAAGGCTTAATGCAATTTGCTCGATCGTTATTATTTGCGACCCTGCACGCGCTCACTGCGGTCCTATTCTCATTTATCAGTTTATTAGTGTGGCCGTTACCATTTAACTGGCGTTATAAAGTGGTAAGCCAGTGGGCCATATTGAATTTATGGCTATTAAAGGTGATTTGTGGCGTTCGCTACGAAGTTGAAGGAATAGAAAATATTCCTGATGAGCCATGTATTATCATGGCAAAACACCAGTCAACGTGGGAGACCTTGGCACTCCAAGCTATTTTCCCACCCCAAGTGTGGGTACTAAAGCGGGAATTATTATGGATTCCTTTTTTTGGTTGGGGACTGGCCTCATTAAACCCAATAGCGATTGATCGTGGGGCTGGTAGAAAAGCACTTAATCAAGTGATCGAACAAGGTAGATCTAGACTAGCATCAGGTGCATGGGTTGTTATCTTTCCTGAAGGAACGCGTATTCCAACAGGCCAAATGGGAAAATTTGGTATGGGGGGCGCATTTTTAGCAGCTGAAACCGGTTATGCTGTGATTCCTGTAGCACACGATGGGGGAAAAGCCTGGCCAAAACATGGCTTTTTAAAATACCCAGGTGTGATTAAATTGGTGATTGGCGATAAGATAACGTTAGACGAGCAAATCAAGAAGGCCTCTGATATTAATAAAAGTGTTTATCAGTGGATGGAAGCTCAGATGACAGAATTAGAAGGTAAGAAGCCAGACACTGCACCGTTGAAAAAGGATGGGAATAAGTGACGAGATCTGATGGTATGCTTAGACTATTATTGGTTGATGATTCTTTAACAGAAGCTGATAATGTCACCAACGGTGAATTCATATCCTAAGTGCAACAGTTTTGGTTTTAAAGAAGACCTCGTAAGGTGTTCTGAAGTTTAAACATTTTCTTGGTCGGTGATTTAATTTAGCAACGACCTCACGAATTCTATCATGGCT
>Ga0228674_1000139_pt1 | contig 56771 bp, 83 predicted proteins | sample 1D_rmetaG_FD_189054 | JGI IMG/M metagenome (GOLD analysis project Ga0228674, IMG submission 189054) | Seawater microbial communities from Monterey Bay, California, United States - 1D_r | ecosystem: Environmental > Aquatic > Marine > Coastal | place: USA: California | collected 2016-09-26
ATTCTTTTTTATTATGATATATTATTAATAGGGAACAAATAATGAGTAAAAGAGATACGTACAGAGTGTTTAATGCTATCAATATCAAACCAACTGGAAACAGAATGGTTGTAGAACTAGAAGATAAAGATGAAACTACGGCAAGTGGACTTATCATTTCTAATATGAAAGACGATGGCATTACTACAGGCACAGTTCTTGCAATAGGTAAAGGATCATATGATAGTAAAGGTAAGTTTACTGCTACAACAGTGCTACCTGGAACTAGAATTATCTTTAATCAAGCAAGTGGCGACAAGTTTAATCATCAAGATATGGACTATCTTTGGTTAGAAGAACATGAAGTAATCGGAGTTCTGTCTTAACAGACTAATAACGAGTAAATACCTGTATGGACAGGTTCAATCGTATATCTACAATTATTATATTTTTTATATATTGTGCATTGCTACCTGTGTGGGTCTATAACCTTACATGGGTAGATGCATTATTAGCAGTAGGTATGTATTGGTTCCTAGCAGATGTTATACAAGGTTTATTCTTACATAGATGGGCATCACACGAACTATGGTCTCCGCCTAGTTGGGTACAAAAAGTATTATCAACAATAAGTGTTTTTGCATTGTCGGGTAACCCAATTGGCTATGCGGCCTTACACAGACAACATCACAAATATACAGATACAGAAAACGATCCACACTCTCCTAAACACAAAGGTGTTTGGTATGTTACTTCATCATGGTGGAGGTTTGAAAAGATAGATCCAAAACGTGTTGCTGATAGACTACGTGTTCCTTATTTTATTAGTATAGGTAAGTGGGAAGGTATTATTGCAATTACTTTTAATCTATTATTGTTTGCAATAGTTTATAATACACTAGGACTACAATGGTTCTTAACTATATGGGCAACTCCTGTTGCTTTGAGTATTATACTAATCAACTTCTTTGTTAATGTAGCATTACACAAGAAAGGTAAGCCAATTGACAATAAATTGTTTTGGCCTTTTGCGTTTAGTGAATGTTTACACGGAACACATCATTATGGTCCTATGAAGTTAAACTATGATATGTGGGATCCAAGTGGAAGACTTGTTAGTTTGTTTGGGTGGACTAAGGAGTCACTGTCATATAAGGACGCAACGTCTGTTCCCAAGTATCATCAAACTCCATAACAAGCATTACTCTAGTACCGTCTGTGTTATTAAATCCGTAGTGTTCTTGATTGCTTTTGAAAGCAAATAGTTCTCCTACTTTCCATCTATGAATATTTCCGTCAACCCAAAAGCCTACATCACCTTCAGGTACTATCATAGGCAAATGAAGTATAATCTTATTACCCCAATCATGATGAGCATGTTGTGGAGTTTTACTATGACTTTCTAACTTAACCCATGCAGTTGCTCTATGTCCTGGACCGTCTGTTAATAGTTTTGTTGTTAATGGCAATGCTTTCTGTACAGGCTTACAAGGTTTTTGTACCCACCATATTGGTAATGCTCTCCAATGCAAATGTACTTCTTGTTCTTCCTTCCAATCAGGTAATGGAATATCTCTGTGTCTACAATTTTTGTATTCGTTAAAGATTTCTTGCGTGTTGTCTATTAAGTTTTGGATAAAGTCTTGCTGTTTCATAAATGTATTTACTAGGGCTAGAGGCAGTTAAATAGTTTTATGAAGATAGAAATTACACCTGATCTAGTTAAAAAATATTGTGATATTATTGAAGACACTAATCCAATACACCACGAAGAAGATACTATAAAGTATGGAGATCCAGTTGCTCCTGGTATTCTAGTTACTGCTATGATCACACGTAATCCTAAACCTTATTGGGCGTTAGCAAAACTAAATGTAAGGTATCATAACGCAGTGTACATAGGTGATACAATCGAGATTAAGCATCATGTACTCAAAGAGAAGTCAAAGATTTGTGTTAACCATATTACTATTTCTGTTGGGGATAGTGTTAAACAAACAATAGAAATGACTACTATAAAACTTAATTAGTAAAATTATTTTCGACTGATATACCAAACTGTTCCATGGCGTGAGTTGCTTCTAAGTTCAAAGCACTAGTCATTACAGTTTCTAAATTGTTTGCGTCTGTAAATTCAATATGATATTTACGTCCTGAACTTGTATTCTCTCCCCAAATGTTCTTGCATGTTGGATCGTGAAACACTGAAGCAATCCATTCAACACAGAAGCCTTGTTCAATACTATTATTTGGAGTTGCTATACTTGTAAACACATCAGGCATAGTTGCATTGCCGTGATCGAATCCAAAAGTTGCAGTTGTAGTTGGCTTATTGAAATCGTCTTCAAAGAAGTACGGACAAATAACAAGATGTGTTCTGTCTTTACAATCTGCATTTACGGCAGTATGATATCTTGCCGCAGTGTTTAGTTTATACAAGTGTCCATCACAAGGTACTCTGTATCCTGTTTGCAATTCCATATCAAAAAAGAAAGCACCTGGTGGATCATTAATAGCAATGTGATACTTGTCATCAGGGTCTCTGTGAAAACGTAAAGTCATTCCAGGAAGTTGATGAATGAATGTTGCTCTACCTCTCTTGAAAGGCAAGTCCATTAGTATGTCTTCGAATATTGTATCCTTAACATAATCTTCTAGTTCAGGACGATGTGTATACAACATATGATGATCGTCTGCATTAGTTGGCAAAGTTGCATTCAGCAATGGAACCTTGCGTGGCATATTAGGAAGTATCTTTTGTTCAAAGTCTTTTCTAATCTGATCTTGATCGTATGCTTTTAATGTTACTCTGTCTACTACACTCTTATTCATTATGCTCTCGTCTTAATTGCACTATTATGTACGCTGTTTAGGAATGAAAAGTTATATCTAGCAAACATAGGATCGTTTACTTGATTAGCAATTTCACTTGCAATAACTTCTTTCCATCTATTCTTTTCAATGTATAATTCAATGTCAGTATCAGTAGTTGTATATGCTTCTAGTGTATGCATAATAACACCTGTCTGTTGTTTGATATACTTGTCTTTTGTTTTTAATACTCCTGTGAATACTAAATGTACTTGATCGTTCTTTATGTGTTGTCTTAATATTTTATATTCAATATCAGACGCAGGTTCATATCTACCTTCAGTTAAAACGTTAAAATCTTTCATACTAATAATTATCCGTACTTTTTTCTACTTGTATTAATTGTGATGCACACTTACCGCCAAAGCCAAAACTATTGTTCAGTGCCATTGTACCTGTGACAGTTCTGTCTTTGTTTGTAATCATACCTTGTGTGTCAAAACTACATTTAGATATGTTATGGTTGTTTGGTATCTTACCTGTTTGTAAACTTTTGATTGTGTACATTGCTTCTATTATTCCACAAGCACCCATTGTATGTCCTATCTTACTTTTATTACTAACAATAGGAACATTGCCTAACACTTCTTTAATTGCGTTGTATTCTATTTCATCTCCAACTGGAGTAGAAGTTCCATGTGCATTTACAAAAGAAATGTAAGAGCCAATAGCATTATTCTTTAGTGCATGTTTCATACTTAACTTTGCTCCAGCACCGTCAGGGTCAGGTGCAGTAGGACTTGTACCATCACTACCAAAGCCTGCAGGATAAAGGTATGCAATAATATCTGCTCCTCTAGCCTTTGCTTTTTCTTCTGACTCTAAAATAAATGTGCCAGCACCTTCTCCCATTATGAATCCATCTCTGCTATCATCAAACGGAACTGAATGAGATCCTATTGCTCCTAGTTGTTTAAAGAAGCCAACGTCAGTATCATTAACACCTTGATCGCTTACTGTACAAACAACATAGTCGTAGTCGTCTACAAATCTCATTGCGTAATCTATGCTGAACAAACTTGTTGCACATGCGGCATACATTGATGTGTTAGGTCCTTTGTATCCGTAGTGTTGACAAATGTAACCTGCCATAAAATCTTTTGTAGTTGTTAACAGTTGTCTAGGTCTTGCTCTACCTGTTTCGCTATGTAAGATAGGATACAAATCAAACACAACATGATTGCCTGATGTAACACTACTACCAATCACAGCAACATTATCGCTATGCTCAACACCACTTTGTTGAAGTGCTTGTTCAACTGTATGTAATGCAAAAAGTGTTGCAGGTTCTAAGTTTTTAACTACAGCAGGTCTTAGTTCCGGTAGTACAAGTTTGTCTTTGTCTACAGGAAACACAGGTTGTTGTCTGTGTCGTTCTAATCTTGAATTATGAAATGCAGGTGGGTTGGTATAGTTTGTATCCAACATGGCATCAAAGCACTCATTAGGATTTGCTCCTAGTGCATCGATCATACCCATTCCTGTTACTGCTACTCTGTTCACTTTGCTGAAACCCCTTAGTCGTATACTGTAAATATACTTATGAAGCGACTACTGATTGACTACTTGGATGTGGCACCAACTCGAAATTGGGTTGACATCCAAACACATTTAAACTCTAGACTTGTAATGACCAAAACAAGAGTTGAGAGTACTATTATACAACGACAGCCTAGATTTAAACTTTGGCAACGAAGCGACCCTGCAAAATATAAATTGTTTGCAAGTGATAATGCTATACACATAGGATCATTTGACAATGATGAAAGTGTATTTGGCAACAGTATATTCTTAGACAAGTGTGTGGAAATGTTACACAGTCAAAACAGCAATACAGAAAAATTTATTACTTACGGTACTATTCTTAACGAACCTTTCAACAAAAGACTTACACTAGAAAGAGCAAAGTTTTATGGTAGAAACTTTGATGACGATAGTTTAATTGATTTAGAAACAGGTGAAACAATTAGCACAGGCGAGTCTGTTGATTTCTTTTCGTATTTTGTAATGTTACCAATCAAAGGAATTGTAGACACTTATTATATGATTGCTAATAATACTATGGTTGAAATGCCACAGATGATTAATACAATTATAAACAATGACTGGATGATAAGAACATTAGAACAACATGATATTAGTTTACGTGAGTTCATTATTCAACCAAGTTATAAAGATTGTGTTAAGATTGGACATGATATGATTAATGCTAGAAAAGCACAAGTAGGTATAGATCCTTTTGGGCAAAGTAGAGCAGTAAGATTTACACAAGATGAATTTAATCAAACACTAATCAACCGTGATGATATTACACTTAAAGTAAGAAGTAATATGGATTGGAAAAAAGATGGCAATTATTATATGTTTGACGTAGATAATAGCACAGTAGGCTGGGTACAGTTTAAAATAATGGCAAATGCTTACTTTGATTTTCAACATGTTAACCTATCACTGCAAAAAACTATCGTGGTAATTTGATAAATATTAGTATGGCGGCAGAACAGAGAACAGAAACAAGTAGTAACGCAGGCGGAATAACTTATTCAACGGCTCAAATTGACACGTTGTTGACTAGTTTTGAAGCAGGTGATATTATTACAAAAGCGGCAGTGGATACACTGCTAGACTATTATAACGATATTACAGATCACAACCATACAGTAGTTGATTTAGCGGCAAGTAAAACTTTTGGTAATACAGGCGGTGGATCATCAGCAACTGATACGGTTGATGCGGCATCACTAACAGCAACCCCAGCAGATCCGTCCACAAATAGCACTATAACAGCAGGAAAACACAACGACATTCGAGCGGCTGTTAATAGTTTACGTGGACACGTTCACAGTTGGACAGACAATGCTTCGTAGTGTTATAAATACGTTTATAACTTAGGAGTAAACAATGGCAGAAAATACAGGTGGACCTAGCAAAAGCCCTTCGGAAGCGGATTCAAAGAGTTCAGGTGAACAAATTGAAGCACAAACATTTAGACAAATGTTAACCATTCTTAAAGACATGCGTAACCACACACACCAGTATTTTGATGATTACAATACCGTTTGTGAATGTCAATGTCAGTGTCAAAGAGGAACAATATAATGGCTAAATTTTTTATTAACGGAACACCCCCAAGACAAACTAGGTCATTTGTTTCACAAATGTCTGCATTAACAATCGAAAAGAAAACTAGCGATGCTGGTATTCCAGAATACAGTATGAAGGAACCATTTGTAAGCACTTACATGGCATTGGATCCAAGAGTAGTTAGACTTAAGAAAACACTAGCAGATAGTGACATTACAGATTCAATCACAATGGGTTATGATTTTACAATGACTCAGTACAAAGGTGCTAGAGCAGAGATTGGTTTAGACTTAGACGCTATTGTAAAATACTTCACAGAAAAAGATGCTACTACAAGTGATAACTTAATATTTGCATATCCTATTTCAAATGATGATACAATTGAAATCAGTACAAGTTTAATGGAAGCAAAGTTTCTTACAAGGAAAAAAGATGCTGACGGAAAATGGGATACTGTAATTAATGCAGTAGACAACAGCGTTGTATTCAGTAACAATGCAGACAAAAAAGAAATTAAAGTATTTTATTCTGTAAGTAAAATTTCAGGACTACCAGATACTTACATCATTAACATCAATGGTGAAGCAGTACAAATGATGGAAGACCTAAGTTTTACAGCAGGCAGTCATACTATAGCAGGAGTGTTAGAAGGCCCTTACAACTATCACGGTTTAGGTGGTGTACTTATTGGCCCAACTATGATTGGTGCTAACGAACACGGCAATGGAGTTATTAGTTGTCCTAAGAACACATTTACTATTAAACCATTTGCTAACGGCGAACTTAAAAACATAGGTATTGATACTTCAGCAGTAAACTTATCCATTAAAACTAATTTAAATTGGACAAAGTTAGATAATGGCAACTTACAATTTACATGGAAAGATAGTGCAGATATTTCTCCTAAATATGTAAGTTTACAAATTGTTCAGAATACAGAACTAGACTTCCACGAGTCAACACGTATCGTAATGAACTATACTGCCCATAGAGAGTAATAAATACCTTGTAGACAACATTCTTACAAGGATACTTAATGGCATTTACCACAAACCCAAATACGTTTAATTTTAAAAACAACCTTAATGACCTTCAAAAGAAGCGTCACAAGGATCACATTGCCACAGTTACAGTAGATGCTAATGGCAAGTTTGAAACACACAGTGAATTAATTATTACTCCTAAAGGTAATGATAAGATTAATAAGCGTGTAAGTGTACTTCCAGACGCAGGCGAAACAGTAGTTAAAATGACTGAAGCAAGTTACTTGTTTAAAGACTTGCAACAGATGAATGTTATTCTTACTAATGCTTGTAACCTAAGTTGTTCTTATTGTTATGAACAACACAACAGAGACTTTGGTCGCTTTACTCCAGACAGTTTACTAGAAGCATATAACTTCTTACTCAACGTAAGTAAGCATGAACATAAAATGTTTCAATTTTTTGGCGGCGAACCTTTAATTCATAAAGATTTAATATTAGGCTTCTTAAGAGAAAACAAAGACTATCTTACAGAACAGTCAAGAGGTTACACCAAACAACAGATTAGTTGTGTTACTAACGGATTGTTAATGACTGAAGACTTCTTAGAAGAATATTATTCATATCCGTTTACACATATTCTTTGTAGTCTTGATACTATTAGAGCAGAAGTTGACCATAGAGAAATTGGTCAAAAAAGAATTGATGCTCTATTAAGAACAATAGATAAGATTCCAGAACATGCTAAAAAAGGTAATAGAATTACAATGCGTTGTACTCTTGCTAAAGAGAACGCTCCTTACTTTAAAGAGTTTGTAAAAGCAGTATATGATGCAGGTGTAAGGAACATTGTTGTACACCCATTAATTTTAGATAGTTCAAGAGGATTTATTGCTTGGACTGACGAACAATGGAACACACTTCATCAAGATATTTTATGGACACTAGAAAACTATTTTGATTTAGGAATACACTTTTCAGAAGGTGTTGGACAAAAAGGTGAAAACAACTGTATGGTAGGTAGTGACATGGTTGCTATTGATGCATCAGGTGACTACTCAGGTTGTTACTTCTTTACAAATCAAAAAGCAGGACCTGCAGGCAAAACAATCTTAGGTAATGTATTTGAAGATAGACTTTACTTAGATAGATACAAAGGCTTTCAACAATCATTTAGTAAAATGGTTGAGGAAGAAGAACAGTGTCGTACATGTGATTATAAAAATGCATGTTACCAATGTCCAGCAGGAAACATGGACACAGGTACACGTTTGTTCCGTCCAGATGATATGTGTCAAAAGATTGTAAAACTATATGTTGACCTACAAGACGATATTGAAATTAAAAAGTTCCAACAAACATATCAAATGACCATTGACACTTGTGAAAAAGAAGGCGAAGAAAAAGTATTCATCAAGTCACCTTTACACGTTATGTTTAAAATGTTTTCAGATGTACATGCTAAAAGAGAAGACACAAACGAAGCATGGAAAAAGATTCCAAGCAGTGGACAACTATATGCGGCATGGCAAGCAATGATCAATGATGGTTACAAGATGGACAATAACAACGGCGAACCAGACTTCCATGTGTTTTTGCAAGATGTTATTGGATACTGTAACAAAGATAGTATTTCCATTAAAGAACTATACGAATGGCTAACAGAAAAAGCCAATATACCAAATGAATTAAGTAAAGCAGTTACAGACTTAAACTTTTATGCAAGATGTTCTTATTTGGTATTCTTAAACTTCCTAATATTACATAATAAAAAGCCATTATCAGGTTCAAATATCCAAACAGTAAAAGAAAAGTTGCTCGGCAACTAAAAAGATGTTATAATACTGCTATGGATGGTCTTGATAAACTAAAACATATTTCAGTCTACTTAGGAAACACATGCAATTTTGATTGTTCCTATTGTGATAGAGAATACATTGCCAAAGATGTTGGAGGGCAAACCCTTAAACATGCTTGGGTTGATCTTGTTGTAGACTTCTTTGATAAAACAATGCCTCACTGTAAAGGTTTAGACATTATCAGTGTGCATGGTGGCGAGCCTTTCCTATTCATAAGCAGAATGGACGACTTGTTTACAAAACTGTTTGACAAGTATATTAAAAATACAGATAGAAAGTTTTGTATTACTACTAATGGTAGTCTTATTGCAGAGAACAAAGAGTTCTTAAAGAAATGGGGACCATATATAAAGTTTACAATATCCTACGACTTTGCATTTCAAAAACAAAACAGAGAGTATGTTGATGTTGTAGAGATGGCAAACATCATACACGAGTTCGGTGCTACTATGCAGTGGCAATATGTTATGCCTACAGATGATAAACGTTGTTTTAACTTAGATGTTATTACAGAAATTATTAGGACTTGTCAAAAGACAAAATGTAATACAGTTAATCTTATACCATTAAGACACAAGCGTGGTGCTAGAAAGTTTGAAGTTATTATTGATGATATTCATTTAGGTGAATGGTTTGATAACTTCTTACAATTTATTACAATACTTTATACTAAACGTATTAACATTTATGTAGATGGTATATACGGAAACCTAAGTGCTATAGATAAGTTTTATTATGACAACCATCACAAGATGATACTGTCACCAGATGGATACATTTATCCTGAGTATGACTTTTTAGAATACAAACGAAATGAATTTAGAGTAGGACAATGGACTGATGGTACACTAGAGTATACACCAGAGTTATATAGACAACAAGATGAAAAGAACCTAATACGATCTGAATGTTATAACTGTCCAAGTAAAGATAGTTGCGGACTTAAATATCTATATAAGATGTTTGATCGACCACCTGGAACTAGTTGTATACAGTTTTATCAAATGGTTGATGCAAGTATTGCTTATTGTTACAAACTACAACAAAAAGACTCAGTGTTTGAATGGGTAGGAATATAATGGATAGAATAGTAGACACACCAGCACCAAATAGAAATAGTTTCATACAGTATTTTTATGAAAACGATTCCTTGCTTAATGTACACAATGAAGTTATCTTTAGTGTACTAGGTAGATATAATTGCTTTGCTGGTTGTAAAGTATGCTATACTGAAAAGCATTTTAAGGAAGCAATGCCTTATTTTAAAAACTTTATACCCAAAGAGATTAACGCAGACATACAACAACAATGGACTAAAGTATTTGAACACTTTAAACATATTAGTAATATCGATGATTTGTTTTGGATGAAGCATGAACAAACGCATTTATATGATTGGTACAAACAAAACAGTCATAGATTCATTTGGGGAAGCATGACTGATAATAACTTTATTAGAACACAACCGTTGTTTGTTAATGAACTGTCTGCAGATACAAAGATACAAGAGATTAGTTTTAGCACAGGTTGGTTAGACAAAGTTAATAAGACAGAAATATTTGCTATGCTCAAAGAACTTAATGAGCGTAACGGAATACAAAAGATAAAGTTTATTCTAACAACACAAGACAACAACAGTCTTGACTTGTTAAGCAAGTGGGTTGAAGATAACGGAATCGGCTACACTTGTTCACATCATGACTTTAATGAAGTTACAAAGAAACTAGACACAGACATTCCACAAGCAGAACACATTGCAAGTTTTGACAGTGATGTATTCTATGTATGTAGAGAAAGTAATTATCTACAACACAACGGATTCTTTCTTACGCTTATAGAAAGTATTGATGTAAACAATAGACCTTATCACCAATTTAAAGAGTTTGATGCTACTAAACACCTAAGTGATATGATACAAGGCAAAGTAGATTTGTATACTAAATGGGTAAACAATAATCAAAATGTATTAGACATACAAGCAAACAAAGATTATTTTGATTATTTTAAATGGGTTTCAAATAATGTTAAAGTTAATCACAACTATAACTTTATACCAATTGATCTTCTAAACGCACAACACAAATATTATCATCAACTAACTAAAGTTGGATGGAAAATAACAGATTACGGATTATTAAAAACAGGAACAAGCAACGTTGTTCCATTACTAGAGGTAAGCAATGACAGTTGAAATACCAATAAAGTTTATTACTCCGCATAAAATTGAAGACACACATCTTTTAGATGACGGAGATAACACAGGGCAAGTAAGCAGTATCATCAGTGGCACACACGAAGAAATTGCAGATGGTCCTTACACAGTATTCCGTATGAAGAATACAGGACAACAACTTGTATATAGTAACTTTACAAATGGTATATATGATACTAACCTAAACAGTTTAAGTGAAGTAACACCACAAGACGAGAAGTGGGACGAGATACAATCACATGTAAAAAAGAGAACTAAAAGCAATACTCCAATATGGTTACGTATACTATTTGGTCATGCTTGTAACTATAGTTGTTCATACTGTTTACAAAAAGATATTGGTAACCCAGATGAACGTGGTAAGATATGGACACTAGATAGTTTTATTGACACAGTTAAAACCAAACTGGATCTAAGTCAAACAGAGAAGATTGACTTATGGGGCGGCGAAACTATGTTATATTGGAAAAGTATTACACCTATCATTGATGAGTTTGATAGAGAAGGTATGCAATGGTACTTTGCTACAAACGGTACACCATTAAGACAAAAGCATATTGATTATATTAACAAAATTAAAGGCATTGGATTGTTTGGAATAAGCCATGATGGTCCTGGACATGTATCACTACGTGGTAAAGAGTTCTTATGGGATCCTATTACAATAGAAGTTCTAAAGAACATGCAAAAGAATAGAGAGAAGATACGTTTTAGTTTCAACCCTGTTGTAAGTGCAACCAACTATGATCTGTTTGCAATCAATAATTTCTTTAGAGATTATATGCTAGAAGTAGGATTAGATCCTGACCTAGTAACTATTAGTTACACACTAGGTAGAGTACACGCTGACGAAGATCACGAAGGTAGCGTAAGTATGGACCACGTTATACGTGGTGATGATCTTAAAAAGTTTAAAGATATTGTTGATAGATTTATTGAATGCAATATTGAACAAGCACAAGGTATTAAAGACCACGGATTGTTAAGAAGCAACATATTCCATAACGGTCCAAGAAGTGTACTAGGTTATGGTGAAACATTCCAAAAACAGATACTTCCTAACATAAGTACAGTGTGTGGTGCAGATGATGATCAAGTGTTGAGCGTTGATGTTGCAGGTAACGTTAGAACTTGTCCACATGTTGATGATAGTTTTGTTAGTGGTACACTTAATAAACTTGAAGATGTAGTAATTAAAAAAGTAGATTACAGTCGTTATGATAAGCATTGTAAAGTTTGTCCTGTGTATAGATTATGCAAATCTAATTGTCCAATTAATGTACCAGACTACGTGTTCCTTACTAATTGTGCATTAGAGAAAGTATGGAACAAAGCAATACAACGTGGAGCCTTTAAGGCAATATTTGGCAGTGATGCAGAATTAGTAGAAAGTGGATTAGATGAAACTACCATTAAAAAATATAGAAGTTAAAACTTTAGAATTAACAACACATCCGTTACTCAGTACTAACGTGATTCAGACACAGCAGGATCTACGGATCTTTATGGAACATCATGTGTTTCCAGTATGGGACTTTATGAGCCTTGCCAAAGCATTGCAACATCGTATCTGTCCAAGTGGTGATGTATGGTTACCTACAAAGCACACAAGAGATGAAAGTGCTAGACTTATTAACGAAATCATTTGGGGCGAAGAGTCTGACAAAGACTTAGGTGGTGGAAGCATATCGCATTTTGATTTGTACTTACAGGCAATGGCTGAAGTAGGTGCAAACACTAAACCTATTTTAAGATTCATTGACAATGTAGAACAACAAGGTATTGACTACGCAATAGAAAATACAAAAGGTATACCCGATTGTACTAGAGATTTTATGCGTACAACATTTAACTTTATTGCTACAGGAAAGAAACATGTAATTGCAAGTGCTTTTACATATGGGAGAGAAGCAGTAATACCTGGAATGTTTCAAGGTATATTACAGCAACTTAATATTAATTCATACGAGGCAAAGAAGTTTCATTACTATCTACAAAGACATATTGAACTAGATGGTGACGAACACGGACCTATGGCTACTAAACTTGTAGAAAACTTATGCGGTGAAGATCCATTAGCATATGTTGAAGCAGAAACAGTAGCAGTAGAAGCAATGAATGCTCGTATTAAATTTTGGGACGAAGTGGAGAAGAAACTTTTTGAGTAAAGACGACATAATAGAATTAGATGGTACATGTTTAGATACATTACCAAACCAAATGTACAAAGTACAACTAGACAACGGTCATACAATCATAGCCTATACGGCAGGTAGAATGAAAAAGAATAAGATTAGAGTGCTAATGGGCGACAAAGTTAAAGTAGAAGTATCGCCTTATGATCTTACCAAAGGTAGAGTAACCTTTAGATACAAATAATTAACCGTCAATTTTAATTGGATTAGTTTCTTCAAGAGGTGAGTTTGTTTTTAACCATCTAACAAGATCTAGTCTTACAGTTTGTAGGTTCTCTTTTAGCAGTTGATGTTCGTTGCCAAATACAGGACCACTGTCTACAAGATTTTCTACAGACTGATCAATAGCATCAACAGCACCAATGAATATATTATACATTTCTACTGCCTGTTCTTTTTGACTTGGTTGTTCAATTGCTTCAATGCGTTGTAGATAATCTCTACAGTCATCATTAAAACGTGGTAAATCTTTAATTTTTATTGCCATGTTTACTCCTTACTAATATTTATAAATAACAATATAACAAGGAGCAACAAATGGCGGCAAATGGCATTTCAACACTGGCACTAAAAGCAACTAGACAAGACACAAAACTTGCTAAAGCAACAGCAAAGCGTCAAGGTAAAACTGTGGCGGCTGACGGAACTATTAGTGGTTCTGTTAACACAGGTGCTACGTCATATAGAGCAAGAAATACACTTGATGCTTCTCAACTACCCACAAGATACAATGCTACTAGCAATACAGGTGCACTTGTAAATAATGCAAACACTGGTGGTTTAGTTGCAGGTCGTCCTTGGACATAATAGCACCTAACCAATAAATACACACATAATAAAAGAGGAGCGAGAGTATGAATACCAACGAGTATGACGTAAAAGTCATTAAAGTAGTTGATGGTGATACAGTAGATGTAGACATTGACTTAGGGTTCGGAGTAACACTAACAGACGAACGTGTACGGATTATGGGTATTGATACCCCAGAGTCACGCACAAGAGATAAAGTAGAAGACTTGTTTGGCGAAGCCGCTAAAGCAAGACTTAAAGAACTTATGAAAGACGGTGGTAAACTTATTACTACTGAAGATCGTAAAGGCGAAGATATGAAAGGCAAGTTCGGACGTATCCTAGGAGACTTCAAAGTAGAGCGTTGGGAAAATCAACCAGCAGAACTAGTAACAGATATTCTTATTGAAGAAGGACATGCAGTTGCATACTTTGGCGGAAGTAAAGAAGAAATTGCTATGAAACATCTAGCAAACAGAGAAAAACTATTACGTGAAGAAATCATTAGTCGTGAAGATTATGATAAAGCAGTAGCGTTAATGGAAGGCAAGTAGTCACAAAAAACCCCGGCACTATTTCTAATGTCGGGGTTTCTTTTCATAACTTATAGAGCGTTGACAGGTATACCGTGAATCTCTGCCCTCAGTTTCGTTATTACTTGTTTGGCTTACCGTTTACAAAATCGTAAAATCTTTCAGCCGCTTCTAGTATATGGTCTGTTGTTGGAATCTGAGGCATGCCAACTTTGCTGACAATCTCTCCTGATTCTGGATCACGCTTAGATGTAATCTCCCAACCCATCCACTTATTTGAATATTCAAACTCTGTGAATGACTTAGCCATTTCTAGAACCTGCGTTCTAATTTCGTATCCGTTTTTGTTTGTTGTGATTTTTGGCATTGCGGTCTTAAACATTTCAGCAACTTCCTGTGTTTGTTTAAAGATGGCTTCGCCGTACTTTGTATCTACTGACATAATATTCTCCTTTGTGTGTATGTGTGTAGTGTTACTATTGTAACATTAATATTTAGTATTGTCAATGAGTAATACTACAACATTTAGATTTCTATAGCACTTGTATCTACCTTAGACCATATATGCTAGTTTAAGTTAGAGAGTTGACTACCTAAATAAACATGCTGACGATAGTGATCAGCATTAAGAAAAGGAGGTTCACATGGACATTCTAAATAAAGTAAAGGCTTGGGCCGGAGCATTAACAGAAGCAGGAATTAGTTTGCTTTCGTTAGGCATCGTGTTAGAAGTCTTGTTCAACGGACAGAACATTCCGTTCTGGCCAAACATCAACATAATTGCTAACATTCAAAACATTGTTGCAGGTTTCTCTGCACAAGGTTTAGTTGGTCTTGTTGCTGTCTGGGTTTTATATTCAATTTTCAATAAAAAATAATATATACTCAATTTGAAAAAGTTGCAGAGAAGTCATCTTGGCGGGCGATTTCTCTGCAACACTTTTTATCTTCCTGATACCCAGTCTTGTTCTTCTTCAGTATAGGGCCACATTATAGTTGTCCTAATAGTTCTTTAAGTTTCTTTTTTGACTTGCCCATTGCCTTTGCTTTAACAATAGATGCCATGTTTGAAGTGTCATCACCTACAACTACAAGTGCAATCATTCCCATGCCTTTGTGTGGAGTACACCAATAATAATAGATACCTGGAGTATCAAATGTAATTGCTACTTCTTTACTGTTCTTTGATTTCTTAGGCTTCTTCCAACCGTCTGGACCAGCAATAAATTCTACGTTGTGACCTTTTGATGTTGGTACCCAAGTAACTGTATCACCTACATCAATGCGTGTGATATCTTCTGAGTACACCATCTTGGCTCCGTCGTCACGTTTGTTTAACATTTCAACTGTAGTGTCTGCGGCTAGTACTGGTGTTGATAGTAGACCTAAGATGGCTACTGTAGATAGTAATCTTTTCATGTTTGTTTCCTTTTCTATGTGTGTTGTCTGTATGATGAGGGGCGACTACTTGCCGCCCTTCTTCTTTTCATATGGTGTTTTAAAATAAGTGTGATTAGGATCTATCATTAGTGTGTCTCGTACATTGTCTTTTTAAACTCAGAGATTTCATTGGCTCTTTTGTAGTAGCCATGATTTCTTAGTTCACGAATTGCCATACAATAACTTCTGTATTCCATTGCTTTAATAAATCTCTTAAACATGAGCCTTGCCCTTCCAAGTAGCAACAGTCTTACCACGCATGTAATGATCACCTGCTTCGTAAGTATCTTTTGCTTCTGCTTCACGCACTGCTTCATTAGCAATTTCTCTAATATCTCCTCTACAGATACCTATGTCTTTTAGTTCGTAATCAGTAAGTTCACTTAACTCGTCATACGTTCTATTTGCTTTTCGGTGTGCTTCGGATAATCCAAATATTTTTTTAAGATGTAAAAACATTATTTTTTATACTCCAACGGTAAAGTCATTAATGCCCTTGCTTCATCGTGATATCCTTGTCTAGATAATTCAGCGGCCGCTCTTGCTCTACCTGCTGATTCACCTAATGCAATTATACCTACAAATAATACAGCGAATACATTTCTTATTACCTTACAGAGTTTACATGTGTAAGTCCATGTTGTGTTTGTCATTGTTGCTACAGTCATTATACCCATCCTTTTAAATTGTTATTTGTTGCTACGTTCATTCTTCTATCGTTAAATGTTCCTAGTGAAATAGATGTAATGTCTGATCTCCCAATTCCCAAATCCTTTAGTTCGTGATCTGTTAGTTTTTGCAGTGCCTGGTAAGTTTTACGAGCCATTGCTTTGTTTTTTCTTTTTAGTTTTATTGTTTTAACTAAATCCGCAAACCCATGTATTGCGTCTTGCACCCATGATGCAGTTACCGTAATGTGTTGTGTCATTAGTTGTATACTCCCGCTCTTGGTCCGCGACCTTCATGCGTTAGCATATAATGATAGGCATAGCGCCAATCATTTCCGTACTCAGTTTTGGCGTAAGTGAGCATCTCTTTTTCGAAAGCCCTAGTTGGGCTTGGGTTTCCAAGTAAACTCACAAGGCCGTTGAATAGCATTGTTGCCATTTTACTTCTCCTTATATAAGTTTTGGATGCTTGAGGAAAGCAATACCCCGGAACTTCCCCGGCGGTGCAACTACCTTTGGTAGCCGTCGTTCGCTTTTTTAGGATGTCTGCACCATCCCACTGTCTTTCCAGTGTGTATGTGTGTCGAATAGTACAACCATGCTGTCCTACTCACCTTTATTTATATTATACTACTATAACTATACACGAAATGCAACCTATATTAGGTAAAGGCTGTCATGCGTTTACAGCATGAGTATAAGAATATTAGCATGTTCTAAATTATTACGGTTTTTATGTCATGTTATAAATATATTGTATATAACTTGACACATGAATTGGTTTGTGTTATAGTTGTTATGTAGTATTGTAAACAACAGCCAGTTAACTGGCAGGAGGAAATACAATGCATATCGTAAAAAAGCATTAATCAACATAAGGTATTTCATTGCCCCAGCATTAATACTTGTTGCACTCGCAGGAGTGATGGCAGGTGGTGCATGGACATGGACAGGTGTGGGCCTATTGGGAATAGGTATCATATTTGATACACTAGTAACTCGAAAAACCTCAGGAGCAGGCTTTGATGAGAACGGTGAACCTTATGGTATCCCATGGTTACAAAATGCAGTAATGTATTCAATGTTACCAGTGTTCGTAGCACTACAACTTGGACTTGCATATCAGATCTATTCAGGTATGTGGGGAGTAGAGTTGCTAGGTGCTGTACTGTCAACAGGTATATTTGCAGGCATAGGCATAATATATGGACATGAACTATCACACACCAAAGGCTTTAGTTTTATAATAAGTCGTTGGATGATGGGTCTTTCAGGTTCAGCACATTTTTGTTATGCTCATGTGTACAATCATCATTTGGAATTAGCAAGTGAAGATGATCCTGCAACTGCACCTCGTGGACGTAATCTATACGAACATTTCTTTAAAAGTCATTTAGGACAAAGCAAGTTCCTATTTGAAATGGAGAAAGGTAGATTGAGACGTTTAGGTAAACCTTTTCTATCTTTAAGTAATAGATGGATAAGAGGTTACATGATGAGTTTCCCTACTATCTTCTTGTTCTTTTTAGCAGGTGGATGGGTAGGTGTCGCATGTATGGCATTGGTTTGGATGATATCAAACTTTGAACTAGAAGCACTTAACTATCTAGAACATTATGGTTTGGTACGTGTTAAAAGTGAACCAATAGACTACAGACACAGTTGGGATAATTCTACATTGTTCACAAGTTGGTTCTTCATAGAGATTGGTCGTCAGGCTGATCATCATGACAGAGGTGAAACACACTTCTGGGAACTAGATGAAGTAGGTGCACCTAACACAGGTATAGGCTACTTTACATTGTTTGCACTAGCATTAATACCACCAGTGTTCGATCGCTTTATGAAAAAGCATTTGGACGATTGGGATAAAAATTTTGCTACTGAAGCAGAAAGAGAAATAGCGAAGCAATTCGTTTAATCCTGCGGGGGAGTGCTTAGGTGCTCCCCTTTCTTTTATAGACATGCTTACTGTTATAAATAAATGTAATACAACTACAAGAGAACGATATGGCATACTCCGATAAAGTACTTGACCATTACGAAAACCCACGCAACGTTGGAACATTTGATCCCAAAAGAGATAACATAGGAACAGGCATGGTAGGTGCACCTGCATGTGGAGATGTTATGCGACTGCAAATAGAAGTTGAAAAAGGTGTCATTAAAGATGCTAAATTTAAAACCTATGGTTGTGGAAGTGCTATTGCTAGTTCAAGTTTACTAACTGAAATGGTCAAAGGTATGACACTTGAACAAGCCGGCGAAGTTAAAAACTTAGACATAGCAGAAGAACTTGCACTACCTCCAGTTAAAATACATTGTTCTGTACTAGCAGAAGATGCCATCAAAGCCGCCATCACTGATCTTAAATCGAAACTTAAAGTTTAATATTCTTTCTTGACATTGTTTAAAAACTATGCTATAAATAATTGTGTTTTATAGTTATTCGAATTATAAAATGTAGAAAGTTGGGCAACGTTGAGCCCAATCTCTTTTAACAATGTGAGCGATGTGGTAAAAGCATCAAGCAGATAGGAGAAATAAGAATGGACGCACTCACCCTATGGATGGCAATAGGTTTCGCATTTGCCGCTTATTCCGTAATAGCAAATGATTCAGTACAAACACTAGGTACATGGATCGCAAGTAATAACGACAAATTCAATTGGAAGATCATGTGGGGGTGTGCAAGTGCAGTTCTCCTTTATACATTGTGGTACGGTTGGACAACAAATGGTGGAGACATCAGTTACGGTAGACTTAACAAGATACCGTTCCAAGAAATACAATGGTATCACGCAATGGCACCAGGACTACTATTAATACTTACACGGATAGGAGTACCAGTTAGTACTTCTTTTTTAGTATTAAGTGCCTTTGCAAGTACATTTGTATTAGAGAAGATGCTCGTAAAGAGTATGATGGGTTATGCAGTGGCGGCAGTCGCGGCATATGTTATTTGGATAGGAGTTACTAAAGTCCTAAACGAAGCAAAGCCTGTTAAAGAAGAACATAAGAAAGCATGGCGTGTAGCACAATGGGTAACAACAGGCTTCCTGTGGTTTACTTGGCTAAGTCATGACATGGCAAACATTGCCGTGTTCCTACCAAGACAGATACCTTGGGACCTTATGGTATTAGTAAGTCTTATATTTGTATTTGGATTAGGATACATGTTCCGTGAAGGCGGAGGTAAGATACAAAATATTGTTATTGAAAAGCACAACACAAGATATGTTCGTAGTGCTACCATAATTGATGCAGTATACTTTTTAATACTATTGTTCTTCAAAGAAATAAACGATATTCCAATGTCAACAACTTGGGTGTTTGTTGGACTATTATGTGGACGTGAACTTGCTATGGCAACTATGACAGGCAAAGAAAAGTTCAAAACAGTATTTCCTTTGATTACCAAAGACTTCATTAAAATGATGATTGGCTTAGGTGCTTCTGTGGGAGTAGTGTTAATGATACACTATGTTATTGTACCTAACGGATACTAATATATTGGAAAAGGTAGTGTGCAACGATACTACCTTTTTTCTTGACTTTAGATAAGTATGAGCATATAATACAAATATAATATTACTTTTAACACCTTGCGTAATAGAAAGGACAACGTTTGAAGATGAAAATCATAACAGGAAATGCTAATCCTGAATTAGCACAAAAGATCGCAGAACACTGTTTTAGCGATTTAGTCCCAGCCAAAATAACATCGTTTGCAGACGGCGAATCGAGTGTAGAATTTACTGAAAACATACGTGGCGAAGATGTGTTTATTATTCAAAGTACATGCACACCTGTTAATGACAGTCTAATGGAGTTGTTGATTATGATTGATGCGGCACGTAGATCAAGTGCAAGTAGAATTACCGCAGTCATTCCTTACTTTGGTTACGCTAGACAAGATCGTAAGAGTGCTTCACGTACTCCTATTACTGCAAAGTTAGTTGCTAATTTATTAACAACATCAGGTACAGATAGAATACTTACAATGGATTTACACGCAGGACAAATACAAGGTTTCTTTGACATCCCAGTGGATGATTTAACAAGCCGTGTAGCATTTGCTAAAGATATCAAAAAGCAATTTTATAAAGATGGTAATAACATTGATGAAGTAGAAACTGTATTTGTATCACCAGACGCAGGTGGTGTTGTTCGTGCTAGAAAGTTTGCTGATATGTTTGGCGGCGACATTGCTATTGTAGACAAACGTAGACCAGAAGCAGGCAAGAGTGAAGTAATGAATCTAATTGGAGATGTTAAAGGCAAACATGCTATCCTAGTAGATGATATTATTGACAGTGGTGGAACATTGTGTAATGCGGCCAAAGCAATTATAGATGCTGGAGCATTATCAGTACGTGCTTATATCACACACGGTGTATTGTCAGGCGAAGCATGTCAAAAGGTTGAAAAGAGTGTACTAGATGAATTAGTTGTAACTGATAGTATTCCTAACCGTTGTCCTAAGAACTGTAAAAAGACACGCCAAGTAAGTGTATCTACATTATTTGGTGAAGCAATACGTAGAGTTACAAACGAAGAATCTGTCAGTAGTCTTTTCGTATAAATAATTTTGTAGGAACAAAGACCGCCCAACAATAAATCAAAGCGGCCAATAGTTTTACATTGTAAAACTTCTAACTAATAATGAAACGCAAATATAAAAAAACTGTAAACAACAGTCGGATGATTGCTGATATAAAACATCAATTGACAAAGACTTCTGATCCTATAGATAAAGAAGCACTGCAACAACGATTACATCATTATCAAATGCAATCTAAAAATACTAAATCTGAATAGTTTCTGAACCATCTTTATGTTTTGCAAGATGCTTCACATACTCAGTCATACTATGATCTGAGAAATTATCAATTTTACCTTTTTTGATTCCGCGCCACATACCACGTAACTTGTCTTTGAACAGTTGCCATCCTGACGGAGTACGAACATTGCCCCATGTGTTTAAGTAATGTTGTTGTCCGTGATGCTTGTACCCCATTACCCATAATGGAACACTAGTTACTATGTCATTGTTATTCTTCCAGCGATGATGCACAACTGATAGACTATCTACATAAGTTGGCCAACCAACTCTAGGGGAACCGAATGTATATAATTCTTTAGGATCAAGATTGTCAAGGTTGTGTTTACAACGGCTTGCCATAATAGTAGCCATTGCCGCTCCTAGCGAATGCCCACAAAACCATAACTCTTTATCTTTGTTCTGTGTTCTTGTGATGTCCTCTCTGACCATAGGCCATAGTTCATCTACTTCTGCTTTGAAGCCTCTGTGTACTCTACTTATTGTTTCTGATTTTACTGGATAAGCCTGTAGGTCTGCTTTAAGATCATTGAACTCTGTTGGTTCAGTACCTCTACAAGCAATAACAATATCATGCTTGTTCATAAAGCGATATGTCTGTGCTCCGTCCAAGTCATAGTATTCAATTGTTGTAAATCCTAGTTGTTTTGCTATCTTTGTAGCATTTTTCTTTTCCAAATACGCTATCTGTGCTAATTCGGCAAATAAAAGACTGCGTTCTTTGAAATTTAATGTTACAATAGGTTTAGTTAATTTATTTGTATGTATTTCCATAGTTTCGCTCCTAATTTCGTTCCCTATGGTATTTACCGTGTTACACCACTAAATAGTGTTAAGGAGTTACGACAATGAAACGCAAAACTAGAAGCCTATTAGAAGAACTTAATGATTTCGCTGTAACTAAAAAGACAGAGAATATTGTAGAGTCAAGAGCAAATCATGTAATTGAGAGTGCTATCAACATAGTTGAAATGATACGTACAAACTTTGATGGTGAAATTGCTCAGGATTTAGAGAAGCGGTTTTATAACTCTATCAAGTCAGGCGATGCAACAAAATTTATGCGAGGCATCAAAAAAATCAAAGCAAGTGATAAAAGTGAATTAGACGATGTTAATTGAAGACATTATAAGGCTACAAGAAGCCGAGGGTAAGAATACACATATGGAACACGTTGAGGAAGAAGCACTCAACCGTGGTAAAGAAGGGGCTGAATATGCAATCAATCAAATGATGTTGTTTGCAGATATGCTCAAAGGCCGTACTAACAAAAAGTTAAGAGTAAGTGTAAAATGGGATGGTGCTCCTGCAATTATATGCGGAGTTGATCCTGAGAGTAAAAAATTCTTTGTAGGAACAAAGGGTGTGTTCAATGCTAGTCCTAAACTAGGAACTAGTCATGAAGAAATTGACAGACTATACGGAGAGTCAGGTGCAGTATCAAAGTTACATCTAGCATATGATTATCTTAGCAAACTAGGAATTACAGGCGTACTACAAGGCGACTTTATGTTTGACGATAGTTCAAGACGTGAAGAAGAAATTGACGGCGAAAAGATGTACACTTTCAAACCACAACTTATTACATATGCAGTACCAGTAGACAGTGACATTGGTAAGCGTATTGGAAGTGCAAAGTTTGGTATTGTCTTTCATACAAACTACGAAGGCAACACATTAGCAGATGCAACAGCAAACTATGATGTTAATGTTAGTAACTTAAAACGTTCAAACGATGTTTGGTTTGACGATGCGTTCTTTAAAGACGTTTCAGGTTCAGTGCTAATGACAAAAGATGAAACAGCACAAGTGAAAAAAGATTTGGCAGATGCAATGGGGGCTTATAAAGCAGTACCAAATGCAGTATGGGAAGCAATGAAATCAAATGATGATTTTATTAAAAACTTTAAGATTTGGATTAATACAAATATTAGACAAGGTAAACTAGCAGGCGATCCAGGCGAATTTTTAAACGGCTTTATTGATTGGTATAAAGAAAGAATTGAAGGCGAGATTGCAAAACTTAAGAATCAAGATCCAGAGAAACCAGCAGTTAAAAATAGATTACAAAAGATTGAAAACAATATGAATTTTATTAATACAAATAGAAAAGGCTTGTCAGGCATTATTATTTTTATGACTGAGATTACAAACCTAAAGAAAATTTTTATTACTAAACTTAACAACATTGAAAGTATTGCACACTTTTATAAAACAGCAGATGGCTATGAAGCAGGCTCACCTGAAGGCTATGTAGCAATTGATCATACAGGTGGAGCAGTTAAGATTGTTGACAGACTTGAGTTCAGTCGCAGAAACTTTACTACTCCTAAGGACTTTGGTTAATGTCAGAGTTTAAGTTTTTAGATTTTATCACAGAAGGCAAAATGATTCGCAACTCAGATGGCGTTAGTAGGTTAACGTTTACTGATGCCTCTGATCTAGTACTACTATACTTTTTAGCATTGCATGTAATGCGTCATTATCCAAGCAGACGCTTTGCAAAGTTATACAGTGAACAAGTACTTAAATGGCAAAACTGGAATAACTTTAGAAGTAGTGCTAATGACTTACATTGTTTGTTAAACATTATCGATGGCGACGAACGTATTGTAGAAAAACTAAAAGACTCAAGGTCAGCAAAGATGTTGCGTAAGCGTTTTACATTTCCTACACTAACTGCAAAAAGATTGTTAAGAAGTTATACTAATAGCAATCCAAGTTATGCAGATGCAAACGACTTGTTAAAAATAGACAACGGATTATCCAACAGTCGCTACAGTGGATTGCGTAGACGTATTGCAAATTACGGAAGACTAACTCCAACAGAAAAACGTAAAGCAGTTACTGAATTAGAAATGGCTTTAAAAGCAAGAGGACGTAACTCAGACATAGTTGATTATTATGTGTTGTTTGTTAAAGACTATGACTTAGAAAGTTCACAAGTTAGAGACACTGAGCCAACAGTAAGTGTTAGTGATCCTGTACTAGCAGACACAAAAGATATACAGATGTTAAGACTATTAGGTGTACCTAATAAAGACTTGCCTTTTGCATACAAAGTATTAAGTATGACAAGCAGAGGCTTAGGTATTCCTCCACGTTTTGCACAAGCATATGCTCCTGTTATGCGTATTGTAAACGACATTATAAAAGCAGGTCCAGGATATGTAAACTTGTTAAAACAAGTACATAATAGAGCAAAACGAGTAGTACGTTAGTTCATTTTCCAAAGTAAGATAAATATTAGCACGGATGTCATGGAGAGTGACATACGCCATAAGAGCAATTTATTAACGAGGAGAATATAAAATGGCTTCAATTACAAGAGTAAATCCAACAGCAGTTGCTAGAGGAACTATGCAAGAACTTACTTCAGTACAAATTTTCAAAGTTGTACTAGCAGGTGGTAACGGTCTTGGCGCTATGGGTTCTGACGCGGCGGCGGCTAAAGTAACAGATGCATTAGGTGGAATGTCACACATTTTACAAACTAAAGCAAATGGTTCTGAACTATACATGGTAGCAGACACACACGGTGTTGATATCGATTCAATTGCAAGAACAATTGGTCAAGTATTAGACACAGGTACGTTGGCTGGTCTAACTGGTGGTGTACAAACATTATCAGATGGTGACACAGTAACAGTTACAGTAGTAACAGACATCGAAGCAATCTAATAAAGTTAGATTACTTTTACAAGTATCAAAAGGGCGGCTTTATGTCGCCCTTTTTTTATGGCTATATTGATAAATAAAAGTACGGATGCCATGGAGAGTGGCAGACGCCATAAGAGAAAACTTTTAAAGGAGAAATAAAATGGCTATATTAACAAACAACGCGGCGGCGATCGCAGGCAACGGAATTGGTCCTAGAACTAGAATCATCAACCTTGCAAAAACTAACATGACACAAGCAGAACTAGATGCGGCTTTGTTATATCTTGCGGCAGGTGATGTTGCTGGTACTAACGATGCACACACTATTGCAGGTGTTTCAGTACTAACTGAAGACGGTGTTTTCACAAGTGGAACTACTGACAACGTACAAGTTGCTATCCAAGGCACAGGTGTAATTACAGTTGGTGCAAACTTTGGTACAGGTACTACAGGTGTAACTTCAAGTTTACTTGCAGACATGGCTATCGTTTCATAATTGAAACTATAACTAATATTAAGGGTGTCGTTTTTACGGCACCCTTTTTTTATGGCTGGTAAATATGTGTATGAAAATACGTATTAAAACATTGGTTGATATCACTCGCACAGACGTAAGGCGTAAAGGCCAAGGCGATGAACTCAAACTCAATCAACAACACAATTTTCAAACTTTACAACAAGTTATTGCTTTGCGTAATTTAATCAATCTCAACGACGATCCATATTTGGAAACACGTAACGTAAATGACGAGTTTGGAACAAACTACAAAGGTGAACACAAAGTTTGGACATACGAATTTGAAGTTGACCATGCTGATGCTTATTACGATGATAAAAACGACCCCGTAGGACTATTAAAGCAAGATTTAGAACTAGTACCTATAACTGGTAGTTTAACCGAAACGGTGCCTAAACCAAAAATGTTTATTGTAAACAACAAAGGTAATTCCAATATTACCGTTGAAGTTGTATAAATAACTATGAAGGCACAAAATAGGCATACCAAAACACATTAAGGCTAACGACAAAGAGTTTACTTAATAACCCTTAGAGAAAGGGTGTTTACGGAGATATTAACTATGGCACGTGCCACAGACTTAGAGAAACAGAATTTAGAAGCACACGTTGACTTATGTGAGCAACGTTATAACAACCTAGAAAAACGTTTGGGTAAAGTTGAAGAAAAAGTTCAACATATCCATGATGATTTAGGCAAGTCACATTCTTCTTTAATTAAAGTTATTATCGGTACCTCAGGTACAATCATTGCAGGACTGTTATCTACAGTCGTTGTTATTCTCATTAACATGTCTTAAACTAAATACTAACATGTTGTTAGTAGAACTTTTTAATAATCTCGCGGAGAAGCAAATTTGGGGACGAAAAGGCAAAGCCCTCGTTCGTAAGTTTCGTTGTAGTGGAGGCAAGCGTCATGGACGTATTGTTTCTAAAGCACAACAATGCTTTGCTCCACCAAATATACAAGCCAAGATGAAGATGCGTATTACACGTAAGAAACTTGGACAAAGAATGATGCGTAAGGCTAAACGTACTAAACGTACAAACCCAGCATCTAGAGCATTGAAGACGTTGAATAGAAGATGAGACTTTTTGAATTAACAGAAGCAGGTGGTAAGTTTATCTTTGGTCGAGGTGGTAAGCCAGGTGGCTCACACAAAGGTCAAATTTCACGTAAGTTTAGATGTGTAAGTGGTCCACGTAAAGGACGTATTGTTGCAAAGATGTCTACATGTCATGCACCAATTGACGCACAAAAGAAAAAGACAATGACTGTTACTAGATCCAAAGCACCTAAGTTGGCGGCAAAGAAATCAATGTTTACCAAACGAGGTTCTGGAGTAAGTAGAGCAGTATTAAGTAAGAATAGAGCAAAAGCACCTAAGAGAGCAAAAGTACAAAAAAGGAAACGTTAATGCGTATTGACGAGATTGATTCAAAACACAGTAAGTTCAAAGAAGTTATACTCGATCACGAGTTGACTGAAGAACAGTTAGATGAAGTCCTTCCTATTATTGGTGCTCTTGCAGGAGTAGGCGCAACAGCCGCAAGAGTTGCAGGCGGAGCATTGGTTCGTGGTGCAGGTGCATTAGCACGTGGAGCAGGAGCATTAGCACGTGGTGCAGGAAAAACAATTCAAAAAACAGCACGAAGCATGGCTCCAGTACCAAAAACAGGACCAGGCTCGGGTACAAACAATAATAACGGCACTGTTGGTAAGATAGGTAAAGCAGTAGGTAACCTAGGAACTGACCTTGCTTCACAAGAACGTGGTACTGCTAGAAAACAAAGCAACAACCAACAAAGTTTAAAAACAAACACAGCACAGAAACTTTCACAACAAGGCAGTGGACAAGGAACTATTGGTACACAGGGTACGCAAGGTACACAACAAACCAAACTACAAAGAGGGCAAGAATTTCAAGTGCCTATTGCAGATCCAAAAAGTCCAAACAAAACAGTAAATGCCAAAATGAAAGTAAAGAATGTAACCGGTAGTGAAATTGAACTGCAACCTTCTAAAAAGCAAAAAGGTATGCCTAAAACGGTTAAGTATAATAAAAAAGATCTTGCATTAAATTAAGTTTTACGCTATACTTTAAAGACATGAAACCAGAAGTTAAAAAATTAGTATCTGCCTTTCAGGCCACTGCACAGTCAGTAAAGATTCGTTTGAAACAAAACGGATTTGTATTGCCTGTTTCGCACAATGGTGGAATCAAATTCAAACATTGTTATATAAAGAAAGATAGACACGGCTGGTATAATATACTAAATCTACACAATCCAAAGATATCATACTATAAAGGCATTGCTAATCACAAGATAGCAGTAGCAATATCAATATATTTGGGCATGGATGTAGGATTTGATGAACAGGAGCATTTAGATGCAGATCATAAATATTTGCACTATTATAATGAAATACGCTTTTTAAAGCATGGATTAAAGATTGCTGAACAAAACAATGAAGATTTTAAAATAGATATGTATAATGCTAGACTGCATGAATATATGCCTAAATATGAAAAATATAAGCACACAGTAGGATTGCTTCTAGATGAAGCCGAAACTTTACTGTTTGACACTAAATAACACTATAATAACGTTAGGGGAATACACACGATGAAAACGTCAGATTTTATGAACACAGTTACAGTAGAGTCTTTACAGAAAGACTTGCGTAGCAAACATGGTATTACAGTTGATGTGGCCAAATACAGCCAAGCACAACTAGAATCTTATAGTACAAAGATTCAAAATAAATTAAAAGAATTCGAAATTAAGCATAAGTTTAATGAATCACTAAAAAGTGATGAATATCAAAAAACATTGCTGATCAGCAAAATTGTAGAAAGTGCAATTAATCAATATCTTGACAATCCCCTTGAAAGTGTTGATGAGTACGATCTAGGCGAAGACATTATGAATGTTGAATCTGACGATGCTGACGTACAACGTGATTTTGCAGAAGCAAATCCAAATGATGATATTGATGATGATCCAGGTGCAGGTACTGACGTTGACCCTAACATGGATAACAATACGAAACAAGATTCTAAAGTACTTACAGCATTAAGAGTTGTAATGGACGATCCAAGTAAAGCAAACTTGGCTAGAATGGCAATTGAAAAGATCATGCAAGGTAAGCCGTTAAACAAACAACAAATTGATGGCTTTAGAGATGCTATGACATCAATGATGCAACCTTTCTTAAGTATGCAAGGTGTACAAAGATTAAAGGCAATGAAAAAAGGAATGCCAAGTGCTGAAGCAGTAGGCGAAAGTAAAATTGTTAAAGAAGGTGCTGAAGAACAAGCAGAATTAACAATGGCCGCTAAAGACATGGTAGATAGATTTACAGCATTCTTAGAAGATGTTGCTGAAATGGGTGCAGAAGGAATGTTAGAACTAGCAGACTCAATTAGAGATGAACTAGGACTAGAACAATCAGAAGCATTTGTTGCAACAGTTAAACCTGCATTAGAAGCAACACAAGATGTATTAACTACATCACGTGAAGCACTTACAGCCGGTGTACAAATTGTTACAGGCGAACAAACACCAGCAGATACTATTGGTGCTGATCCAGAAGGCGAAGAAGAACTAGATCCTGCAATGGATGTAGATGCAGACGGACCAGTTGATGCAGTTGATCCTATTGATCCAGCAGATGAGTTTAGTGCAAGTGACGCCGCAAGTGGTGGAGAAGAAACTGCAGGCAGAGAAAAGCGTGAGTCAATTGGCGAAGGTGCTGTTAAAAAAGGATTAGAAGATGATGCTGAAAGCATGACTAGAAAAGAATTTATTGAAAAACATGGTGACGCAGAATTCTTTGACAACTACAATGGTAGCGATGAAGAAAATGATACACCAGAGTCATACACACCTAAGAAAAAATCAGTAGCGGAATCAACTCGTATAATGAACAAGTTGGCTCAATAAGGAGTCGAACATGAGACTATTTGAATTTTCAGGTAGTGATTTAGAACAAGATATAGTATTGCTTTTCCGCAATCAAATTCAACGTGCTAACCAAACAAACAATACTGCTGAACTATCCTATCAAGCAATAGGTTCGCTTATGAAAGCAAACGGTCATGGTAGTTTTGATTATGGAATCTTCAAAGACTTGTATGATACATCAGATGAAGTTAAAGCAGTTATAAAAAACTTTGATCAAGATGGTGTTACACTTAACACTCAAATGCAACGTGACGCAGATGGTACAGTTGACGATGTTGACTCTAGTCCAACCAATAATATAGAAAAAATGGCAAAACGAGCAACAAACCGACGCTCATAACTTGACATTCGTCCCCCTTAGAAGTTATAATTAATACTACAACTACAGGATTTTTTATTAATGGAAAAACATACCCCACCAACTTATGTGGAACGTTACAAGTATCACACAGTTAAACAAATAAACTTACAAGGCAAAAGACTTTACGAAGCACCCGATGGTAGTAAAACACCAAGCGTTACAACGATCCTAGGTAAAACGAAGGATATGACGCATTTAATCGCATGGAAAAAGCGAGTGGGCGAAAAACAAGCACAGCAAATTGTAACTGAGGCCGCAGGTGTTGGTACAGCAATGCACAACAATTTAGAACGTTTTCTTATTGGCGAAGAACGTAAGCCGGGCAACAACCTAGTACATGTTCAAGCAAACAAAATGGCTGATGTAATTATTGAATCTGCTCTAGTAGATGTAGATGAAGTATGGGGTATTGAACAAGCATTATACTATCCACAGATGTATTCAGGTACTTGTGATGTTGTAGGACAGTACAAAGGAACTCCTTGTATTATGGACTTTAAACAAACTAACAAGCCTAAGAAAAAAGAATGGGTAGAGGATTACTATTTGCAGATGGCGGCATATGCTATGGCACACAATGCAGTATACGGCACTGATATACGTGAAGGACATGTGTTTATGTGTAGTAGAGCATTAGAATACCAGCAGTTTGACCTAGTAGCAGATGAGTTTGAACACTGGTCTAACGAATGGTTAAAGCGAGTTGAAGATTACTATGCCAATCATCACTTCTAATTGGTAAATACACATATAAATTAGGAGAACACAGTGGCAGTCGTACAGATTTCAAAAATTCAACATAGACGTGGTAAGGAAACTATAACTGGTTTACCACAACTTGCCAGTGCAGAATTAGGCTGGGCAGTAGACACACAAAAATTATATATTGGTAATGGCAGTGTAACCGAAGGTGCTCCGGCTGTTGGAAATACTGAAATCCTAACAGAAAAAACAAACATTTTTCAATTACTTGATCAATATGAATTCCAAGGAAACACAGACGCAACTGTACAAACAGGCGAGTTTTCTAACAATCCAATTAAAAGAAATATACAAACACGTTTAGATGATATCGTAAGTATTAAAAGTTTTGGTGTAATTGGTGACGGTGTTTCAGATGATACTGAAGCATTACAAAGAGCAGTTGATCAAATCTTTTTAAACAGTAGCGACAAGTTTAATGCAAATTCAAGAAGAGCATTAAAGTTTGAAGCAGGCTCATATAAAATTACAAACACAATTCATATTCCACCTTATGCAAATATTATAGGTGACGGACCTGACAAAACTATTATCACAATGCACGTTGATACAAATGAATTATCACAAACTGCAAAACCTGTTTTTCAAACAGTAGGCGGAAATAGTACTCCAGGAAGTTATGTAGAGTTTGCTTCGATGCAAAACATTAGCCGTCCACAAAATATTATGATACAAGGTATGACACTAACAGTTGACGCAACAGTAACAGCAGATGCTCCATTACTTTACTTAGATAATACAACAGAAAGTATTATTGATAATGTTAAATTTACAGGTACATGGAATGCACTACAAGGATTAGATGCGGCACAGTCTGGTATTGAAGTAAGAGGCTTAGGCGCACTTACATCTGAAAACGTTACAATTAGTAACTGTCAGTTTACACAATTAAGTATTGGTGTTTATAGTATATACGACACACAAACAATTACAATTAAAGATAGTTTGTTTACATTTGGTCATGTTGGTATTGACTTAGGTAGAACAAGTTCAGGATCAGGTTCTCAAGCACAAGGTCCAAGACATTACTTAATTACTAATTGTAAATTTGATAAGATTGATGACTTTGGTATTGCAGTACATGCACCAAACAACACAACTCCATATGGACACACATCATCTTCAAATATGTTTATTGATGTTGCTAACAACGGCAACGGACAAAACTCACCACAAACAAGTGTAATTAAATTTGACGGTGAACTATGTGCAAGTGTTGGAGACTTTTTTGAGAGAGATGCATTTGTAAATCAAACTTCATTAAGTGCAGTTCCATTTAAACCAACAGTTGATGGATTACATTATACTAAATCACGTTTGAAAACTGAAACACTATCAGAAGTAGATGCACCTACACAAATTATTAAATTACCTTTTACCAAAGATAAGATTGCATACATTGATTATCTTGTTGTAAAAGACGGAACATCTAGTGATACAACTAGACAAGGTAAGTTAACACTTACAGTTAGAAATGACAGTAGTATAAACATAACAGACAACTACAGTCATACAGGCACGAGCGACGGTGCTATCGAATGGACAGCAGTACTTGATGACATGGACAGTACATCAGGTAGTGAAACTTTATTAGTTAAGTATAGAAACCCAATCGGTAATGGTATAGGAACCCTAAGTTATTCTATCAGTTACTTTGCATAGATGTTCTTAGATACAAATACTGACGAACGTATAACACAATGGCGAACTTTTAGAGATACACTCGAAGAGTGTATTGACCCTTACAGAGCATCTTTAGAGTTCTGGAAGACTGCTCCGGTTACAGACAAATACCTTAACCCTTACAATTCTCAACAGTGGCCAACGCCTTGGGAGTTAATTAAAGAAAACCGGTATTGTCCCGTCGGTATACCCCTTATGATAGGACATACCCTGAAGTTAACTACAAGGTTTACCAAAACGTCTGTATTGATAAAAATATATATAGACCATACGACAAAAAGATACTATAATGTAGTTAAAGTTTTAGACAATATTATTGACTATGAAAATAATAATGTTTGTATAAGTAGTGAATTGCCAGACAGTATGGTTTGCCAAGAAACAATTGAATTGTAGTTTTTGTATTAAATACTGGACTGCACACATGATAAAAGAACGTATAGAAAAGAGGACATAATGAACGCATCTAAAGAAGTTTTTATAACCAAGAGAGACGGAAGTAAAGTAAAGTTAGACTTAGATAAAATTCATTTTGTTGTAGAAGAAGCCTGTGAAGGACTTACAGGTGTATCAGCATCACAAATTGAAATGAATGCGGATTTACAATTTTACGACGGAATGACAACTGACGAAATCCAAAACATTTTAATTCGAAGTGCAAATGATTTAATATCACTTGAATCACCTAACTATCAATATGCCGCGGCAAGATTGTTATTATACGGACTTCACAAACAAGTTTACGGAACTTATGAACACATGACTCTTTCTCAAGTTATAGATGCTAACATTGAGCGAGGCGTTTACGACTCTAACATACGTGACAAATATACTGAAACAGAACTTAAAAAATTAAATACATTTATTAAACACGATCGTAATGAAGAATTTACATACGCAGGTCTAAGACAAGTAGTAGACAAATACCTTTGTCAAGATAGAAGCAGTGGAGCAATTTATGAAACTCCGCAATTTATGTACATGATGATCGCGGCAACGTTGTTTGCTGAATACCCACAGGAGACACGTTTAAACTACGTGAAAAAATATTATGACGCGACCTCACTTTTTAAAGTCAACATACCAACCCCTGTCATGGCTGGAGTGCGTACTCCTATTCGTCAGTTTGCCAGTTGTGTTCTTGTTGATGTGGATGATACTCTTCCTAGTATCTTTAGCAGTAATAGTGCAATCGGTTACTACATTGCTCAAAGGGCAGGAATTGGAATCAATGCGGGACGAGTACGAGCAATCAATTCGAAGATCCGAGGCGGAGAAGTAGCACACACAGGTGTAGTTCCTTTCCTAAAAGTTTATGAAGCAACAGTAAGAAGTTGTACACAGAATGGTGTACGTGGTGGTAGTGCAACTACACACTTCCCACTTTGGCATTATGAAATTGAAGATATTCTTGTACTAAAAAATAATAAAGGTACAGATGATAATAGAGTACGTAAGTTAGATTATTCTATTCAACTTAACAAATTAATGTATGAAAGGTTATTGTCCGGTGGAGACATAACTCTTTTCTCGCCACACGAAGTGCCAGGATTATATGAAGCATTTTATTCAGGCGACAATGAAAAGTTTAAAGAACTATATGAAATGTATGAACGTAAAACATCTATTCGTAAAAAGAAAATAGATGCACATGAATTATTTTCAGCAGTGTTAAAAGAACGTGCAGAAACAGGACGTATCTACATTATGAATGTTGATCACTGTAATACACACAGTTCATTTAAAGATCCTATTTACATGAGTAACTTATGTCAAGAGATTACATTGCCTACTAAACCTATTCAGCATATTGATGATGCTGAAGGCGAAATTGCATTATGTATTTTAAGTGCGATTAATATAGGTGCATTAACATTAAACAAAGAAAACTCAGAACTTGAAGAACTGTGTGAGTTGTCCGTTCGAGCATTAGAGGAAATTATTGAGTATCAAGGATATCCTGTAAAAGCCGCTGAGATCAGCACAAAGGCTCGACGCTCATTAGGTATTGGTTATATCGGCCTAGCACATTACCTAGCAAAACACAAAGTCAACTATGCCGATAAAGAAGCATGGAAACTTGTACACGACCTAACTGAAAGTTTCCAGTATTATCTATTAAAAGCAAGTAATAAGTTAGCAGAAGAACGTGGTGCTTGTGAGTACTTCGATCGTACTAAATATTCAGAAGGCATTATGCCTATTGACACGTACAAAGAAGAAGTCAACGACATCGTTGGAAAGAAACTTAATCATGATTGGACTACTTTACGCAAGAGCATCAAGCAACACGGGTTACGGCACAGCACATTGTCCGCACAGATGCCTTCGGAGAGCAGTTCCGTTGTGTCGAACGCTACCAACGGAATCGAACCACCTAGAGGCTACTTGTCCGTTAAGAAGAGCAAAAAAGGGCCTCTTAAGCAGATTGTACCACAGTATAGTCAACTAAAGAACTTTTATACCCTACTATGGGACATGAAAGGTAACGAAGGTTACATAAATATCGTCGCTGTAATGCAAAAGTTTTTCGACCAAGCCATTAGTGGTAACTGGTCATATAATCCGTTACAGTATGAGAACAACGAAGTACCTATGAGTATTATGATGAAAGACATGTTGACAACATATAAGATGGGTTGGAAAACAAGTTACTATCAAAACACTTATGACTTCAAAGGTGCTGAAGATGATGCTGACCAATTGGAACAACAAGCGGTTGACAACAAAACAAATGGTGCTATAATTAATGGTACAAACGGTCATACAAATGGCCAGAACGGTGATACGCAGACAGTTGATCAAGATGATGAAATGTGTGATGCGTGTGCCATTTAAGGATTTATGACGAGGAAGAAGGGTAATACTAAAGCGATGACAAAGACAGTTTTTAACCGAGAGAAGGTTGATTTTACAAAAGAGCATATGTTCTTCGGAGCAGATCAAAACACACAGAGATATGACATATTCAAATATCCTGAGTACGATAAACTTAATCAAACAATGCTTGGTTATTTTTGGAGACCAGAGGAAGTTAGTCTACAAAAAGATAGAGGTGACTATCAGCAACTTCGTGATGAACAAAAGCATATCTTTACAAGTAATCTAAAATACCAAACACTACTTGATAGTGTACAAGGACGTGGACCATGTCTAAGTTTTTTACCTTACTGTTCAAATCCAGAACTAGAAGGTTGTATTATTGCTTGGGACTTTTTTGAAACAATTCACTCACGTTCATATACACACATTGTAAAAAATGTATATGCTAATCCTAGTGAAGTGTTTGATACTATCCTTGATGATGAAAAAATTATTGAACGTGCAATTAGTGTTACAAAATACTATGACGAGTTTAATGACATTGCAAACAATTACTTTAATAAAGATCAAGGTAATCTCTATGATGTCAAGAAAGCATTATACAAAGCAATGATGACTGTAAACATTTTAGAAGGTTTACGTTTTTATGTTTCATTTGCATGTACGTTTGCATTTGGTGAATTAAAAATGATGGAAGGTAGTGCTAAGATTATTAGTCTTATTGCAAGAGATGAAGCAACACACCTTAACCTAAGTACACACATTCTCAAACATTGGGCTAAAGGTGACGATGATCCAGACATGGCTAAAATCGCAGTAGAACTTAAAGATGAAGTTTATGACCTATGGCGTGAATGTGTTGAGGAAGAAAAGAATTGGGCGAACTACTTATTCAAAGACGGAAGTATGATTGGACTTAATGCTAATCTTCTTCATGCTTATGTTGAGTTTATTGCTAACAAGAGATTGAAAGCACTAGGACTTGATATGTTATATGATCGTCCATTAAACACTAATCCGCTACCGTGGACACAACATTGGTTGTCAAGTGCAGGACTACAAGTTGCCCCACAAGAAACAGAAGTTGAAAGTTATATCGTTGGCGGTGTTAAACAAGACATTAACAAAGATACATTTAAGGACTTCAAACTATGATCGAAATATTCGGAAAGCCAAGTTGCCCGTATTGTGTTAAAGCAGTAAATCTGTGCAAGACAAGACAACTTGAACATACATATAAATCTTTAGGAACTGACTACACTAGAGAAGAATTAATGGAGTGGTTCCCAACTGCAAGAACTGTACCACAAATCAAAATCAATGGAAAAACTATTGGGGGTTATGATCAACTTGTAAACTACATTGATGAAACAGGTTATAACGGAACAGGACACACAATATAATGTTAATAGAAGCACCATATAAAGTTGGAGATACAGTTACTTTTAAACTTAACTCCGGCGAAGAAATTGTAGGTAAACTTACAGAAGAAAATGAAAAGGGTTTTAAGATTAAAACTCCTCTTACTCTTGTAATGAATGGGCAAGGGTTAGGGTTACAACAGTTCTTATTTACAGGTGAGCCTGACAAAGGATACTTGTTTAAAAAAGAAAGCATAATGGTTATTACTAAAACTATTAAGCAGTTTGCAGAACTATATCAACAACAAACATCAAGCATAGTAACTGCACCACCAAATCTCAAAGTAAAATAAAATAAATACTCGTATGAACGAGTTTACATTTATAGTTGAAGGCAAACAGGTAACTGTGGATAAATGGGAAGATGTTCCTAGCAAATTTGATCATGTAATTAAGTTTGTACCACACATACCTGAAGCCCCACATACAGAAGAACAACACGCTGAAATAGAAAAATGGCCTGCTAGGTTAGAACAACTTATGGAGATTGAACGTAATGCCATCAATAACTAGAATAGGTGATGCAGATATTGCACACTGTTCAGGAATGACTAGAGCAGTAGGAAGTAGTACTGTATTTGCTAATGGTATTGGTATTAGTAGACAAAGTGATGTAAACACAACACACTTATTACCTGGTGTTCCTTGTCCTTCACATGCGGCTCCAATAGCAGTTGGTTCAAGTACAGTATTTGTAAACGGTTTGGGTTGTGGTAGAGTAGGCGATGGCATCAGCGGATGCACAGCAGTTGCCGCTGGTAGTGCTAATTGTTTTGCAGGTGGTTAGGCTCTACCCCAAGCAATAGGAATATCTTTATCATCAACTACTAAATCTCTAGTATCTTTATATTGAGCAACCATTATACCTTTACCTTTGCCATCAGCAATATATTTGCAAGGTATAATTTCTCTTTCTTTGTGATATCTTTTTAAGTGGTTAGTAATAACTCCACGTGCTTTTATTCCAGCCATTATTTTCCTTGTCCTCTATAAAACTTGTGACTACGTTTTTTAGATTTGTTCATTGATGAAAACTTGCAACGTGCTTTGGTACCTGCTTGACTTGTTTTCTTAGGTTGTGAAACATGTCCTTCAAAAGATTTATGTATTTTCATATTACTTTCCTAACTTTGCTTTTAAGGCCGCTCTTTTCTTTTCTAGTATTGCCGCCTGTCTTATTTTTCTACCTAATGGTAATGATTGTATCATTTCGTATGTTCCGCCTTTTTTGGCTGTCCATTCTACTCTAACTGATTTACTTTTTGTGCTACCTTGGAAAGAGCGTACTGCTTTCCTATAACTCATTTCTTCTTTAGTTTCTACATTGTCTCCGTCGTAGAAAGTATATGTTCTCATTTTGGCCATTATTCTATCTCCGTTCTTACAATATGTTTTCGTAAGGCTCTAACTAGTTCTTCAATTTTATCTACTACAGATATCATATCTTTATCTGTAATATATTTTTGTTTTTCTCTTAACTTGTCATATTCTTTAAGAGGTATAGTTACTGTACTTTGTTCATTTTCAAATGTTTTATCAACTGATCTATCATCTGTCATAACTCTCCATTGTTAATATTGAGTATTTTCTTGAGCATTAGTTATTACGTAATAGATGCACACTAATAGATTCTGAAGAAAATGGTTGACATTTTGGTTAAAAGATAGTATAACTATATTATGTAACGTTGAAGCAATTTAAACGCTATTCAGGACCCCGGGGCGGTACCGGGCGACTCCACCATAAACACATTTACTGAGTGTGCTTATGATGGGGTCGAAATAGGATCGACTGGTAGTTAATAGAGTTAGTGGAGTTATCCGGATCTAAGCACGGTTATCGCGAAGAAAACTTATAATTGCAAATGACAATTATGCGCCAGAAATGGCATTAGCGGCCTAGTTTAGGCACGTAGGGGTTGGCAACTTACCTGGCAACAGAAAAGTTGCGTACTATATAGAGCAATATAAATAGTGTATATACAAAAGCACCTTTAACTATAACAAAAAGAACACAGTATAGAACGGACTCTATCCACGCCGTAGGCGACATTACATTTAAAACAAGTATATTTAAAAGATAGGAGTGTTGGAAACAATGCTCCTATTCTTTTATCAACGGTAAATACAGTAAGGAGAACCATAAAATATGTCAGTAAAAGTAATCGATTCATTCCGTATAATGGCCTTTCAAAAAGCCGGGTCTAGCGTAGGGCAAGTAGTTGCAGACGCAGACAATGACACACTTACGGTAATTGGAGGCCCAGGTGTTAATTTTACTGTTGATTCAAACTCAGATGCTGTTACATTAAGTCTACAAAGTGCAGAAGATATTGTTGCTAGTGCTATTGGTAGAGTTGAATTACGTGCAGATGATAGTACAGTTAGAATTGTACAAGGTGGTGAGAACTTAGGTATACTAGGTGACAGTGGAGTAATTAGTACTGCTTCAAATGCTGAAGGTGATATTACTATAAGTGCTAACACTGACCTATCACAATACAACAATGCAACATCGGCTTTTATTACTGACGTTAGTGGAGACAATTTAGGCACACTTGCTGATGTTAATATAACAAGTATTGCTGACAATGAATTATTACAATATGATACAGGTACCGGTGCTTGGATCAATCAAACAATTACAGAAGCAGGATTTGCCGCAGTAGCAACTAGTGGTGGATACGGAGATTTAACAGGCAGACCAAACATTACATTTGACGGAGACATGAGTGGTAACACTGGTGGAGCCATTGCCGCAAACGCAAGTACAGTTACACTTACTCTTGACACAGTAAACTCCAACGTTGGAACATTTAATACTGTAACGGTAAATGCTAAAGGACTAGTTACAGGTGCTGTTAATACTGCATTCGCAACAGTAGCAACGTCAGGTGACTATGCAGACTTAACTAATACACCAAGTCTAGCAGGAACATACAAATGGAACATTGCAGATGATGCTTCTGCAAGTTATCAAGTATCAACAGATTCAACAATACAAATTTTAGGTGCTAACAGTATTTCAACAAGTGTTAACACAGGTACTGGTGCACTTACTATTACAGGACCTGCTAACGTTTCAGACCTTACAAACGACACAGGATTTATTACTGCAAGTTCATCAGACACACTAGTAAACAAATCAGGTAACATTACTCAGTGGACAAACAATGCAGGGTATGTTACACTTGCAGATATTCCAAATAACTTTACATTGAATGTAGGTGCAGACGATTCAACCATGCGTGACATTAATGCAGGTGAAGGTTTTAAAATACTTGGTGGTACAAATATTACAACAGCAAGTGATGCCGAAGGCAATATTACAATCACAGGTCCAACATTAACTACATACCAACAAGCAATAGCAACAGCAGGTAACACAGGTACAGGTAGTATTGGTGTAGGCGATACATTTACAGTACTAGGAACAACAGGACAAATTAAAGTTGATGCGGCGGGATTTGCTTTATCAATAAGTTTAGAAAATTTAATTAACACAGATTTAAAAGGTTCAGTATTTGCAGATGACAGTACATTACTTGTTGACGGTGTAAGTGGATCAATACCTTACAGTGTTTTAAGCGGAGCACCTACAACAGTTAGTTCATTTACTAACGATAGCAACTTTGTTTCTAGTGGTGCAAACATTACAGAATTTACAAACAATGCAGGTTACGTAACAGCCGCCCAAGTAGGATCAACATATAATTTTCGTATAGGTGCAGATGATAGTACAATGCGTACAATTGATGCAGGTGAAGATGTTAAAGTTTTAGGTGGAACTGCAATTACAACAGCAAGTGATGCTGAAGGAAATATTACAATCACAGGTGTAGCACAAGACTTTACTTGGGGTAGTGTTACAGGAACACCAACTACACTTACAGGCTATGGTATCACAGACGCTTATACACAAGCACAAGTAGATGTTAAGGTAGCGGCAGTACTAGACAGTGCTCCTGAACAATTAAACACTCTAAATGAATTAGCCGCGGCACTTAATGACGATGGAAACTTCGCAACAACAGTTACAAGCAGGTTTACAAGTATTGAAAACAACTTGTTTAGCATTGGAGCAGATGACTCTACAATGCGTGTTGTTAAACAAAGCGAAAACATTAAGATACTTGGAGGAACAAACTTAACAACTTCAAGTGATGCTGAAGGAAACATAACTGTAAACTTTGTCAATCCAGGTTACATTACTTCAGGTTTAGAAACAGGCAACAATGTAAGTGAACTTGTAAATGATGCAAACTATATTTCACAACTGTTTGTAACAGGTGATGATAGCACAGTTAGAACAGTAGTCAAAGACGAAACAATTAAATTTGCTGGTACAGGTAACATTACAACTACAACCGATGCAGAAGGTAATATTACTATCGACGGTGGCAATGAAACAATTACATTGTTTGGTGATGTAACAGGTACTGGTACAACATCAATAAACGTTTCACTTGCTGACAGTCCTATTGCTCCAGGTACATATAATAGAATTACATTTGATACAAAAGGGGTTGCACAAAGTGGTACACTAGTTGACTACTTAACTGACGGTTCTAATATTAGTAGATTAACTAATGACGCAGGTTACTTAACAAACGAACAAGCAATTAACTTTAATATTGTTGGTGATGATTCAACAGGCTTTAATATGGCCAACCAAGGTACATTCCAATTTGTAGGTACTAATGGTGTTACAATTACTGCCGCACAAGACCAAACTACTCCAACTGTTACTATTGACGGAACAAGTTTCTTACAAGCAGGCAATAATATAAGTGTGCTTACAAATGATTCAGGTTACTACAAAGCAGGTGATTCTATACTTGGTAACTTTACTGGTAGTGTGTTTAGTGATAACTCTACTCTAGTACTTGACGGCTTAACAGGACAACTACATGGTACACTTAACGGAATACTTAAAGGTGACGTAAGAGGTAGCGTGTTTGCAGATGATTCTACAATGATCATTGATGGCGGTACAGGTAAAGTAGCAACTGCACAACTTGATACATATGCAGAAGGATTACATGATTATACAATTACAGGATCATCAAGCGGAAGTTTAACAACAACTACAGGCTTCCAAAAAATGAGTTACACTAAAATAGGAAACCGTTGTTTCATTAGTGGTAAACTACAAACGTCAAACGGACAGGCATTACCATCAGGTGATATAAGAATTAGTCTTCCATTTGCATGTGCTGACTTAACTGATCAAGGCGGACAAACAGGATTTCCAATTATGCTGTATAACGTGTCTGGATTTAGTGGAGGTGTTACAGTACATGCTCAAATTGAAGAAAGTAATTCATTCTTTACTATTGTCACAGTAGACGCTAACGGAACGGACAGTACACAATCTTTTAGTGATATCTCCAATAGTGGTATGGAAATTTTAATTAACGGCCACTATCCCGTATAATAAATACACATACACTAAGGCAACTTAGGCACAAAGGCATATAAAAGGAGAATCAAGGCATGAAAGCAAATCTATCTTCGTCCAATCTGGACAATAAATCCAATTACGAACACAAAGTGGTAAAATTGGTAAAATCTACAATTGACAAAACCTCTGAAGCAGTGTATTATAATACTAATACTGGTAAAACTGGTATTATTAAAACTAATGGCTTAAGGAGGCAAAACACAATGGCTAAAAGTATAGAGGTACTTGAAAACATCAAGACGATCTGCCGCAATGAATGGGGCAACGAATCGGTGTATGAAGGACCGTCAGGCAAATATAAATGGGAAGTAGGCAGAGACACAGGCAATGGTATAATCAACGGCGTTGTACGTAAATTTGTTGCAGAAGACAAAGACGGCAATGAGATTTACACAGTAGCAGGTAGTTTCAAAATCAATAACGACGGTGAAGTATCACGTTGGACAGGGTTACCGAGACGATTCCAAAAAGAAGCAAGTGAACTAGCAAAATTAACAAACGGTCATACTAACGGAGACTAAAATGCAGTTTAAAGAGGCTTGTTGGAGAATGCCCAAGGAGGACCGTATGGCGCTTTGGATGAAACGAATAGAAAGTGTTGACACAGTGCTTGAAACAGCAAACACAGGCTGGCAACTAAACTATTGGGGAAGTGTTCGAAGACAACTTGTATATCAACTATCACTGTTAAGCAACGATAAAGTTTATGAAAAATAAATTTAAAAAGTTCTTACCAACATTATTCAGATACACAATAGTAATCACTATTATTGGAGTAGCGTATATATACGGAACTTGGCGTCCTAACGATATTGTAAAGAACAAGATCATTCACACAGTTGAAGCAGATGTAGTCGAAACTGCACACAGTTTTGGTTTACATGAACCTTCGTTCGAATACAATAATGACGAATCATTTATTTCATCTTTAAAAACTTGTATTGATTATATCAATTTTAAAACTGCACCAAGGCAAAGAATACCAAGTGCTATTATAATAAGCATGGCAGGAATTGAATCCGCTTGGGGTACAAGTAGATTTGCAACAGAAGGCAATAATCTATTTGGAATAAGAACATGGGATCCAGATGCACCGCAACTCAAACCATTAGAAGTTCCTAATGCTAGATTTGGAGTAAAAGTGTATAAAACAAAATGTTCTAGTGTACAGGATATGATTGATACAATTAATAACCATTCTGCATATAAAGACTTTCGTAAAGAAAGAGAAAAACAATATGATAATGGAGATTGGGATTACCGAAGATTGTTAGAAAAACTAGATGCTTGGAGTACAAATCCAAAATACGCAGGCATAGTTTTTGATACAATTATAACTAGACAATTACCATAAATGGAGTTACAATAACTATTATGACAATGCATCTAGCAAGAGGGTTGACTACTCTCAACACAAAAAAACGTAAGTCTAAAAAAGTTACAGAAGCACAACTTAAAAAGTATGAAGTGCAATGGCGTCAGCATAACAAAGAAATGCGTCGAAAGCATCTTCATCAGCATCAGTTTGAACAACTAGATGATTATATCGCTTACTGTAAAGGGCAGTACAAGCCTAAACAAACAAAAGCAGTATCAAGTGTTCCGTGGCAATATTCAAGTCCACAAACAAGAACAACTGAAAACATTCCAAGTCTTGCATCAAAGGAAAGTTTTGCACCTGCTACTAGAAAAGAATCAATGCAATACACAGGTGAACGCAAACTTGTAGGTATTGCTATGATGCACAAAAGTAATCTTGTTCCTGTATTTGCGGACGAAGATGATACAACAGGATCTAAACAAGCGACAGAGATCGCACAAATGAGGAGAAACTAAAATGGCTGACCCAGCACTAAAGACATCCAAACTAGCATATCAAATTCTAGGAGATGTAAAAAAAGTATCGCCCAAAGCAGGAGACGTTATTGTTGTAGAACATAAACTTCCGTTAGCAACAGGTGATAGAATGAAAGTACAAAAACAATTTCAGAGTTTATTTCCAAATAATACTGTAGTAGTAATGCAGGCAGGAATGGAAATGAAATTAGTCGGAACTGGTGGAGGACAAGGGTAGGTTCACTTTGGTAAACTTAACCGTTGACAAAACCGGTAATGATGTTATTATGTATATATAGGCTAAACAAACAGGCTAACAAAGGAGGCAATAATGAAAGGCTTATTTAAAATCGCAGTTGCAGGAGTAATTGCAAGTACACTTGGTGCTTGTTCATCTATGACAACTATCGCAGAAAGAGACACATATGCACAACCTAAATGGTATGCGTCATGTGCCCAATCAGGAACCGAAGGATACTTTTGGTGGACTAAAGAGTATGCATATGCATGTGGGGCTGGAGAAAGTATTTTCCAACAAGCCGCAGAAGAGCAGATGTATGCTATTGCAATGAATAATTTTGCAAAACGTATCAACGGTAACGTAAACTCAAAAACAGAACTTGAGTTTAAAAACGACAGTAAGACAACTAATACATTTATTTCTTACGTTGTAAAAGATACACCAATTACACAACACATCGAAGAAGATAGAGCAACTTATGTATACGCAGGTAAACAATATACTTTCGTAAAACTTAGAATGCCTAAAGATGTATTTGATAGTTTGGTAGCAGAGTCTAAGACACAGAGAACAGACTAATGAGGTGCTTGGTAATCCTATTTGGATTAGCAGTTATGACAGGATGCTCAAGCACTCCTAAGATGGTAGTTGATCAATCACAGTATTGTCATACGTCAAGTACGAAGATACTGAAAGATAGTACTACTAGTTCTAGTGAAGTGATAGTAGAGTGTACTGACAAACCTAATCCTAAAATGACACTACAAAGTGGCTTTGATGGTCGCAAGTGTGGATGGGCAAGACAAAGTTATCCTGTTGCAGGAAAATTAACTACAAGTTATACAATGGCTTGTCAACTACAAGATGGGAGTTGGACTTATGTACCGAACGTTATTGCTCAGTAGTGTACTATTAATTTTAGGTGCATGTTCTTCACACAATTATAATAGTCCTGTAAGTAGCAACATGTCTATAAACAGTAAGTACAATCACACAGGTAATAGTGTGTCGACATCTGTTACAAGGATTATAGAAAACACAGTGTGGCGTATGCCACCAGAGGCGGCAAGTAAGCATACACAATCAATTTACTTTGCTATTAACAACATGACTGATGGCGAATCGATTAATTGGCAAGATGCAAAAAGCAACACATCAGGTAGTGTTAAAATTGTTATGACAAATACATACGGTGGTTCGTATTGTAGATTACTTAACAGTCAAGTATGGTATGAAACTAAGACTAGAAATTTGAGCGAGTATGCTTGTTCAACTAACATGGGAAAGTCTTGGACATTTAGACCATATTAAATAAGTACCAGGTTTACTAACACCAAATATAAGGTTAAATACAAGACTATGTTATACGGTATACTTACACTATTATCTGCCTTAACAATTTCGGCAGTGGCTATATACTATTCCATTGCAGGTCTAGTGGCTATTTTTGCCGCGGCGGCAATTCCCATTATTATTATGGGTACTGCATTAGAAATAGGTAAACTTGTTACCGCAGTATGGTTACACAAGTATTGGCAACAAGCAACATGGTGGCTTAAAACATATCTCACAACCGCAGTTATTGTTCTCATGTTTATTACAAGCATGGGTATATTTGGATTCTTATCTAAAGCACATATTGAACAAACAAGTGCAGGCGAAGAAAGTGTTGCACAAGTAGAACGTCTTGCAGGTGAGATTGAAAGACAACAAGATATTATTGTTCGTGCTGAAGAAAAAATTAAAAAATTAGAAACAAGTACAGTTGGTGGCGATGCTAACATACAATCACAAATAGATGCTGAACAAGAACGTATTGACAAAGCATATATTAGAGTACAACCTGCTATTGATGAACAACAAAAAATTATTGATAGTCAAGCAACACTATATAAAAATGAACTTGCTAAAATAGATGCTGAGATGGAAACTCTACAAGGTTACATCGATAGTGGTGATACTAAAAAAGCACAACAAATGATTGGTGCTAGTGCTGACGGTATCTTTGGTAAAAAGACTGCTGACAAGATTGGTGACTGGCAAGAAGAAAAAGCAAAAGAACGAAACGAACTTATTGATAAGATTGAACGTGCTAGTAACAATCCTCAAGCAAAAGCGGCCGCAGAAGAAATTAAACGTCTACGTACTACTGTAGAACAACAAATAAAAGATTCAAATGCTCTTATTAATCGTTTACGTAATCAACTAGGCGATACTGATAAGACAGCAGACATTGACGCACAAGTAGATGCACAAAACTTAAGAATTAAAAATGCTAACACAGAAATAGATACACTAACAGATGAGAAGTATGCACTTGAAGGTGAGTACAGAAAACTTGAAGCAGAAGTAGGGCCTATCAAATACATTGCAGAATTTGTTTATGGTGAAAATGCTACACAAAACATGTTAGAAGAAGCAGTACGTTGGGTTATTATTATAATCATATTTGTATTTGATCCACTAGCAGTACTATTACTAATTGCATCACAATATACATTCCATTGGAGAAACACGGGAGGTAGTTTGCCCCCAAAGCACGATCCGGACAACGATCCGGATAACACTCCAACAGTTACACAAGAAGAGTGGGACGAAGCACACAGACAAAACTATGAGTTTGATCGTGCTAAAGCAATTGATGCCAATATTCCCCCGGACACAGAAGAAAAGAAAGAGTCCGTAATATCTAAAAAAAAGACTGACCAATATCTCCTTTGGGAAGACATAGATCCTGAACCGCAAGAAACTGTAGAACAAGAAGAAATTAATCCGCAGAAAACTGTTGATCCAAATCAAATAGAAATTGATTTTGATACAGAGCCTAAGAAAAAGTATACTAAAACAATAAATCCGTTTTTCTATGCTGACGAAAAAGTAAATGATGTTGATGATACTATTGACGATATGAAAGACAAAGGGCAATGGCCGGATCAAGCATCAAAAGAATCACAACAAACAGTTACTCAACAACTTGAAAAGATTGATGACTTAGATGCTTGGAATAGTTGGGTAGAGAAAGCAAACGAAGAAGCAGAAAATAATCCAGAAGATTTTAAACAAAATTCAGAACAGAATGAAAATAGTGTGTTTAACAAAATAAACAAAGCAAGACAAAACTTTGATCCTAGCAAGATTAAAGAACTAGAAATTACTGAAGAACAGTATAGAGACGCAAGTCAAAAGCATATCATATCTCTTATAGAAAGGTTAAAGGACGGACTAATTAAAGTAGACGACCTTACAGAAACTGAAGCAAATAAGATTACTACATTATTAGATAAGAATTAATATGCCAAATAAAATAAACTTGATCACACCACCCGATAACTTATACAACAACAACTTTTCTTTAAATCTAATCAATACTACAGATGCTGAAAAAGAAAAGATTAGTAACTACTTGGGCAAACAAAAAGATGATAGAGAAATAAACTTGTATGCATATACAAATGAAAGTAATCCTACTTGGTTACTTAACAGAGTAAATGGTGAAATTAAAACCTATATTAATCTTGACAATACTAGTGATATTAGTGTACAATATACTAGTTACATATTAAGTAAGAGTAACGTTTACTACTACACAGAGGATAAAAATATGAAAGAAGTTTACAGTCTGATTAGTACAAACAATGTAACTGGCATCAATAATTTTTTAGATAAGGTATACAATGAGCAATAAACAACAAGATCACCACTGTCACTTTTGTGGCAAAGATAAAAAAGAAGTAACCAAATTAATTGTCGGTGACGACAGTGCAATTTGTAATGAATGTATTGATTTATGTGTAACTATTTTAACTAAAGAAAAAGTCAAAAGTATTCATACTAAGAAAGAAGCATTTGATACAACTAAACTTAATCCAAAAATGATTAAAGAGTATCTTGATCAACATGTAATTGGACAGGAACAAACAAAGTTAGCAATGAGTGTTGCAGTAGCACAACACTACAAAAAATTAAACAATCCAAGTGATGATATTAAATTAGATAAAACTAACGTAATGGTTATGGGTCCAACAGGATCAGGTAAAACATTAATTGCACAAACTATTGCAGACTTCCTTAATGTACCGTTTGCTATTTGTGATGCTACAACACTTACAGAAGCAGGATACGTTGGTGATGATGTAGAAAGTATTATTACTAGGCTAGTAACAGAAGCAGATGGAAACATTGAACTAGCACAACGTGGTATTGTGTTTGTAGATGAAATTGATAAAATTACAAAAAAATCACAAAACGTTTCAGTTACAAGAGATGTTAGTGGAGAAGGTGTACAACAAGGTCTTTTAAAGATTATTGAAGGAACTAAAGTTAGAGTTAATGCAGGACAAAACAAACGTAAGCATCCAGGTGCTGAAATGGTAGACATTGATACAACAGATATATTATTTGTAGTTGGTGGTGCATTTGTTGGATTGGATAAACTACTATCAGAACGTACAAATCAAAACGGAATGGGTTTTGGTGCAGACATACAAGATCCAAATGCAGAAGCAGACTTATCACAAATACTTCCAGAAGACTTAATCAAGTACGGTTTCATTCCAGAGTTTATTGGTCGTTTTGGCTTAATTACATACGTAAATCAGTTGACACAAGAGCAACTATGTAGTATTATTAAAGAGCCTAAGAACAGTTTAGTAAAACAATATAGTTATTTGTTTGGACTAGACAATATAAACTTAGAGTTCACTGATGGAGCAATTAAAGCGATTGCTTCCAAAGCACAAGAACTTAAGACAGGTGCTCGTGGACTTAAAAAGATTATAGAAGAGGCATTGTTACAGTATCAATATGACGCTGAGGATTTAGCGGCAGAAGGTTTGGAGACTATAACGATACAAGAAGAAACGATAACTAATAGCGACACACCGTTACTGGTATATAGAAACAAAAGGACAAATGGCAAAAAACATTAAGGTAAGAACAATGGCACAAGTTAGAGACCCCAACGAAGCGGGCCTGAGTGTAGTAGTACGTGGCGAAGGTGAACGAGAGTTTATGAAAGCCATGCGTAAGTTTAAACGTAAAGTTGCTGAAAGCGGAATTATTAATGACTTCCGAGACAAGCAGTACTATGAAAAACCTAGCGATAAGAAACGCAAGGCTAAGAAGCAGGCAGTACGTAGGCAACAACGTGCATTGTTAGATGAAAAAAACAACTACTAATAGGCAATAGAAATGGCAACACATGCAATGATAGACCTAGAAACTCTAGGCACTAAACCAGATTGTGTGATACTAACATTAGGCGCAATCAAATTCGACCCTTTCACTAATGAAGAACCACACAGTGGTCTTTATCAAAAACTTGACATAGACGAGCAAGATAAATTAAAAAGAACACAAGATGAAAGCACTATCGAATGGTGGGGTAAGCAAACCCAGAGTGTGCAAGAAGAAGCCTTTTCAGAAGAAGGGCGTATTAGTTTAGATCAAATGACAAAAGAGATCAACAAGTTTCTTGTTGGTGTTGATGTAGTATGGGCTCAAGGGCCTGCTTTTGATATTGTTATATTAGAAAATTTATACCAGCAATTAGGATTACCTATACCGTGGAACTTTTGGCAGATAAGAGATAGTAGAACATTGTTTAGTTTACTATCTAAAGATCCACGTAAAGCAATTCAGCAAGAAGCACACAATGCCTTGGCTGATTGTTACTATCAAGCATTATCGGTACAGACCGCATACAAGGAGTTAAACTTAAATGCGAATTGAAGAAGATTTAAAACTAGATTATAAAGATGTATTAATTAGACCCAAACGTAGTACGTTAGGTAGTCGCAAGGAAGTAGACTTAGAACGTGGATTTACTTTCCGCAACTATAGACCATACGTAGCAACTGATGTATTACCAGATGGATATCCAGTAGTACAAGAACAATACAGACACTATCGCGGCACACCTATTATGGCGGCTAACATGGACGGAGTTGGTACATTTGAAATGGCTGATAAGTTAGCAGAAGGTAAAATTTTTACTTGCTTGGTTAAAACTTATAGTATAAATGAATTAGTTAACTATTTTGATAGTGACATGCCAGAACGTACAGACTATGTTGCTATGAGTATTGGTATTACAGATGCCGATCATGCAAAGTTTAGAGATGTATATGAACAAACAGGCAGTAGACTAAAGTATGTTTGTATTGATGTAGCAAATGGTTATAGTAGTCGCTTTAGAGATACAGTATCAGAATTTAGAATGATGTATCCAAATCTAGTAATTATAGCAGGTAACGTGGTTACCGGAGAGATGACAGAGGAGTTAATTCTTGCAGGAGCAGATATTGTTAAAGTTGGGATTGGGCCTGGTAGTGTTTGTACTACTAGGATACAGACTGGTGTTGGATATCCGCAGTTATCCGCAGTCATGGAATGCGCCGACGCGGCACATGGCCTTGGTGGACATATTATCGCTGATGGCGGTTGTACTTGTCCTGGCGATGTTGCTAAAGCGTTTGCTGGAGGTGCTGATTTTGTAATGCTAGGAGGTATGCTTGCCGGACACGATCAAGGTGGCGGTGAAGTAATTACTAAACACTATCTTTCAAAAGAAGCAACTCTTTTAGACAATGGCAATTACATGCCACATTACGAACAAAAGCAGTTTGTACAGTTTTATGGCATGAGTAGTGATGCCGCAAATAAAAAGCATTTTGGTGGACTAAAGGACTATCGTTCATCAGAAGGCCGTGAAGTGTTTGTTCCCTATAGGGGCGATGTTGCGGCTACAGTACAAGATTTACTAGGCGGATTGCGTAGTACTTGTACATATGCAGGTGCTATTAGACTTAAACACTTAATGCGTTGTACAACGTTTATTAGGTGTACACAACAGTTTAATAGTGTTTATGCTAATAACTAATAAGGAAAGACAATGATTAAAGGATTTAAAATCCCAAATACAACGTTCCAAGTTAGAACTGGCGATTCGGTCTTAGATGACGGTTGCAGTTTTGATGAAGGTATGTGGACAACAATGACAACAGATGACTACTTCAAAGGTAGACGTGTTGTGTTGTTTAGTTTACCAGGTGCGTTTACACCAACATGTACATCAACACAATTACCAAGTTTTGAAGAAAATTATAATACTATTAAATCATTAGGTATTGATGAAGTATATTGTTGTTCAGTTAATGATACATTTGTAATGAATGCATGGGCTGAGATACTTAAAGTTAATAATGTAAAAGTTATTCCAGATGGTAGTGGAAACTTTACACGTTACATGGGTATGCTTATTGGTAAGAATCATAGAGGCTTCGGAAATAGAAGTTGGAGATACATGGCTGTTATTAATGACGGCGTTGTAGAACAATGGTGGCAAGAGCCAGGCATTAACAATGACGGTTCAGATGCTGATCCATATATTGAAACAACTCCAGAAAATATGATGACTTACTTACAGACTGCATCAACTCCAGAGTAAGTATCACACAATTAGCATTAACTTAAATAGAACTGTTAGAGGCATGGTGTTTCTAACAGTTTTTAACGACCGCTAAGATTACATCGAAGCATTAAACAACAGGAGAAATTACCTTGGAAAATATAAACTTGCTGTACAAGGGGCAAGAATACCTACTGTTTATTGCGTTCATTATGATGATTGCGGGTTTGATAAAAGAACATAATTTGTTTGCAGGTGCTTATGCCTACATACAAAAAGTGTTTAAATCAAAACGTGTAATTGTTGCACTAATGAGTGCGTTTACTGGTATACTTCCCATATCAGGTCGAGTAACAGTTTCGGCTGGTATGTTAGACACCCTCGCTCCTCCGAAAGGATCACCAGGACGAGAGAAGTTTGGCATTATCGACTATCTATCAACTCACCACTACTATGTTTGGTCACCATTGGAAAAGACTATTCTTATTCCTATGGCCGCATTTAGTATTGGATACGGAGCAGTTGTGTTCAAACTACTGCCTCTATTAATTGTATCACTAGGAGTAGTGTTTACATATATTACTTTCTTTGTAAAAGAAGATGACATTGAACTTAACACACAGAATAAACATTTTAAAGTATCAAACGTTATTAGAAATGTGTTTCCGTTTTTAGTTGCTATTGTTCTAGCACTTAAACCTATTGGAGGGTTAGACCCGTGGTTAGTGTTTGGTGCATTACTATTTTACTATATGATTCTTACGTTAACATGGGATTATAAAAAGTTACTAGGCTTTGTAGATTTTAAGTTACTTGCTTGGGTAGCAGTTATCATTGTAGTTGCAAACTTTACTAGAGAGAATACTAATGACATCAAAGCATATCTTGAAAATACTGCATTTGATATTAATACAATAACAGGATTTAGTATCATAAGTGCGTTAGCATTTGGATCAGCATTCTTGTTTGGTTCAAGTAGCAGATTTGCCGCTATTACTACTATACTATCTTTAGTATACGGAGTTGAATATTTTGTATGGTTCTTTGCATTAGATTACGCAGGATACTTAATATCACCTATGCACAAATGCATGGCAATTGGTAAACTATACTTTGGCACACCTTGGAAGAGATACTTAAATGCACTAGGTGCATGGATAGCATTACTCTTAGGTGCAGGTGCACTTACACTAATAATTTAAAAACTTAGGTATCGGGCGAGGCTAATAATTTCGCCCGATCAATCAAATGAAAAAAATTCTCACAACATTAATTTTATGTTTCCCTATGTTAGCATGGGCGGATGATTTCGATAGCAATCAATTCACACTAAAAATACAAAACTCAAACTATGGTATAGAAACAAGACAATATACTAGTAGTGAGCGTTCTCATATACAAATAGAAAAGTATGTAGGCAAATGGAAGTTTGCATATAGGTATGATGAAAACGGAAGCAAAACTGAACATCGTCCACGTATAGACTATAAACTATATGATAACGGTTTAGTTTACATAAAGCCTCGAGTTGAATATCGTTACTACGAAGGTACACGCAACGACTATTGGAGAGTAAGATCTGCAATAGGGTTAAGAGTAAAAGGTATGTACTTAGAAGTTAATCCAATGCTTAGACTAGGTAGTGGTTACAGTAATGATTTAAGTATAGATGAATATCAAACTAAACTAGGCTATAAGTTTCCACTAGGTACAAAAGCACAACTTAATATGTTCGTGCAACGAGATAGTGATAAGAACTTTAATAAAACAGATATGCTGTTTGGTACTAGTTTAGGATTTAAATTTTAAAGTTTAACAGTGTCTTGTTTATAACGTCCGGCCATGATCCAGTTTACACTGACTCGGCTGGGCGTTGTAGACTTAATTGGATAGTGATTTAATCTTGCATCAAAAAATACCGCAGTATTTTCTTTATGATGATATTCAGTTCCATCAATAACTGTACCACCGTCAGCATCATTTAGATAGTATAACAAACTCCAACGATTTTCATTTTCGTTATCAATATGTGGACTTGTTACTTGTCCAGGAGCATACATGTTTGCTCTGCATCTCATTATATGCTCAATTTGTAACCAACTTTCATTGTGATATGCAAAACTATCAAATGCATGAGTAAGACTTGGTGCTAGGTACCATTTGTCGTCCCCTGTAGGTTTATCATAGAATTGTGTAGCAAAACATCTTGCATAAGGGTCTGGATCATCAATAACTGAAATGCCTGGATAGTGCCACGGAAACCCTTGATGAAGAATTTCTTTCTTAATACGTATGTGTAACCATTCTTCTGGTAAAAATGGATCTAATACTATTGGTTTTTTAGTTAATTGTACATCTATCAATTTATATTTCCTTAACGATTAATATGATGGTTGTCATCATAGTACTGGACAATATGCTCATCGTCTTTGTCTTGTAGTTTTTCGCTCCACCAACTTAAGAGTATTGCTACGAAACCAATGGAAAGTATTACCCAAAAGAATGGCTCAGTGGTCAGCAAATGCCATAGCACTTGCAAACCATCTGTATCTGTATAATCTATTTCAGCCATGCTACTTTTTCGCCTGCATCTATTCTACGCTGGTGTTCTTCAACTGAACCTGGATATCTCCAAGCCCAAATACCTACTAATACCATAAAGCCTCCGCTCCATAATACTGCTTTAATGTTACCAGTTGCAAAGAATGTAATTGCTAAGGTAGAAGCCATCATAGCGGCCATTAAGTATTTTCCTTTTGTAGGAAATACTCTTTTCTTATTCCAGTTAGTTAAAAACTTACCAAACCACGGATGGTTGTATAACCATTTTTCCATTTTTGGTGAACTCTTTGCAAATGCCCATGCGGCAATTACAAGGAAGATTGAAAAAGGTATTCCAGGTGTTACTACTCCGACATAGGCTAGACCAACACATAGAAAACCAATTGCTTGATACATATATTTTTTTATTTTATTCATATTATTTTGTGCCTTTCTAACACTGTAAGTAATTTATCCACAAGTTCATCCATCATTCCTGATGAGTGATTAGGGCCAGGACAAAACCTTAAACGTTCTGTGCCTTTTTCAACAGTAGGATAATTTATTGGTTGCACATATATTCCGTCTTTGTATAATAAATCGTCTGATATTTGTTTACACTTTACAGGGTCTTTAATCATAACTGGAACAATATGGCTATTGTTTTCAAGTATCGGAATACCTTTGTCTATAAACTTTCGTTTTAGTTCTTCCGACTTTACTTGCAACATCATTCTAAGTTCTTTATGTTCTTTTACATACTTTACTGATGCTAATGCACCTGCACATAAAACAGGACTCATTGATGTTGTAAATATAAATGCAGGTGCGTAACTTCGTATTGCATCTATAAATGTTTTGTCGGCGGCAATATATCCGCCTTGTACTCCATATGCTTTGGCTAGAGTACCATTGATTATATCAGGCTGTACATTTCTTTCTTCGCACACGCCTCCACCGTTTGGTCCATATAATCCTACAGCATGTACTTCATCTATGTAACTTATTGCGTTGTACTTTTTACATAGTTTAACAACATCACCTACTGGTGCTATGTCGCCGTCCATACTGTAAACAGATTCAAACACAACCATTTTAGGTCCTGTAATCTGTTTTAGTTTTAATTCTAATTCTTTTAAGTCATTGTGTGTCCAAATAACTTTTTTAGCACCACTGTGTCTTATTCCTTGTATTAATGAACTATGATTGTTGCTGTCACTAATAAATGTAATGTCTGGAATAATTTTTGCAATAGTTTCTATTGTAGTTTCGTTTGCATTAAAGGCACTAGTGAATAATAGTGCTGATTCTTTGTTGTGTAAACGTGCTAGTTCTAGTTCAAGTGCAACATGATAATGAGTTGTACCACTAATATTTCTAGTACCACCACTACCTGCACCTGCTGTTTCGAGTGCAGTTTTCATTGCATCTAAAACAAATTGATGTTGACCCATACCTAAGTAATCGTTAGAACACCAATTAACAATTTTTGTAACAGCATACTTTGAATACCAGATTGCTTTAGGGAAATCCCCACACTCTCTTAGAATATCGTTGAACACACGATACCTGCCCTCTTCTTTAAGGTTTAGTATCGCCTGTTCAAATTTATCAATGTGTTGCATTTAGTTCTGTTTCTAAGTCTGCTTGATGTTGCATTAACTTTTCAATGTTGTCTAGCATTTCCTGTCTTAGAGGACTTTGCATAGGTAACTTTCTAAACCTAATTTTAAGAACTTTAATTTCGTTCTTAAGTTTTTGAATCTCAAGTCTAACATTTGAATCATCAATAACTGGTATAGATGCTGTTGCTACTGGTTTGCTTTCCAAAGTAATATTCAGCGTATCCATAATCAAATCGATCTTTTTCTCTAACAAATCTAATCTTTTGTTTGTATCCATGTTATATCCTATTATGTACGTATATTATTTATCATGCTTGTTTGATCTAAAAATATTTCCAAAAAGACTTGACTTTTTACTATTAATGCTTATATAATATATGTAACAGATAAAACTGTTATAAATAAAAATGTACGCCGAAAGGGTACAACAATTAATCTTGCTTAATAAAGGAGAAATAATATGACAAGACTAACAACTCTAGACCTACCTAACTTCCAAAGAGCCACAATTGGCTTTGATAGACTGTTTAACGAAATGGAAAGACAGTTCGCAAATAGTCCAAACGGAAACGGGTATCCCCCATACAATATAGCACAAATCAACGATGATGAGTATATGATCTCATTAGCAGTTGCAGGCTTTGGTATGGACAACCTTTCAATTACCACAGATGGTGATCAATTGAAAATCGAAGGAACTGCTCCAAAAGGAGATGAAGATGTCAACTACCTACACAAGGGTATTGGCGGACGCAACTTCCGTAGAGAGTTTACACTCGCTGACCATGTTAAAGTAGCAGATGCTAATCTTGAACTAGGTATGCTGAATGTGCATTTAGTACGTGAAGTACCAGAAGCACTAAAGCCAAAGACTATTAAAATTAATAGTCCTAAGTAATACACAGCAATATAGGGGGAGTGTTTTGGCACTCTCCCTTCTTGCATTATTAATTAATCTAGTGTATTATATACTATAAATATTAAAAAGGGTTAAAGGTAACTATTA